>FZPS01000157.1_pt36 | contig 122135 bp, 105 predicted proteins | sample 1817821 | NCBI WGS metagenome assembly FZPS01 (sample SAMEA104158645, study PRJEB21678) | metagenome | place: Germany | collected 2015-04-21
GCTTTAACGCCATTCATCCCCGCTGTGAATCTGAAATAGAGGATGGTGTCGGTCCGGAGGCCGCCTCCGCCTGAGGCCTGGGATTTCAATGCAGGGTTGCTTCAAAGATAATTGCGGCAGCCCCTTTCATTTTTGCTCCATGGCCCCAATTGGGGAAAAGGGTCCGGGTTTCTTATCAGGCAGGGCAAAAAAACCCTGTTATTTCCCTGTTAATTTTACTGCATTGATGTTATATTTATTTTTAAGGACGAGGAAGGAGAAAGAGTTTGTCCCGTTTTGATCGCCGTAAGGCAGAGGCCGGAGAAGGGCCTGCTCCGACGAGGGAAAAACGCGGCACCCTGGCGCCCTTGATAATTTTTATTGCCATAGTTGTTTTTATTGTAGTTGCGCTAGTAACCTCCCGCAGCGCCGCCACGGAGAGGCCTTTTAGCTATACAGAGCTGCTCATGGATACTGAGGTCAATCTTCAGATATTTTGCCGGGGCTCCGGCGAAGCCAGGCGGGCCAAAGAGGCCCTTTTTGATGAAATGAAGCGCCTGGAGCGGCTCTTGAGTTACAGCGATCCAAAAAGTGATCTGGCTAGGATTAACCGTGCCGCCGGGGAGAGACCGGTAGAGATTAGTCCGGAGACGGTGGAGGTTATTCAAAAAGCACTTGATTATAGCTCTATCAGCGAGGGAGCTTTTGACCCTACAGTTGCTCCTCTTTTGGAGCTGTGGGGCTTTCGGGAGGGAGATTACCGCGTTCCTGACCCGGACGAGCTGGAAGAGGCCGGGGTACTGGTTGACTACCGCCTGGTTGAGGTTGGCACCGCGGAGGTTTATCTTCCCCGGCCTGGTATGGCGCTCGATCTGGGTGGTATTGCCAAGGGCTATATTGTTGACCGGGGGCTGGCCCTGCTCTCACAATCCGGGGTTAGGCATGCCCTGATTAATGCCGGTGGAGATATCGGCATTCTTGGCCCGAAAGCGGATGGCTCGCCCTGGAGGGTGGGTATAAAGCACCCGTGCACTGATGGTGAATTAATCGCCGTAATCCCCTGGATGAAAAGGGGGGCGGTGGTCACCTCGGGAGACTACGAGCGCTTCTTTGTAGAAGACGGGGTTCGTTACCACCACATTCTCGATCCCCGGACCGGGTATCCAGCCTCTTCCCTGGTCAGCGTTACCGTGGTTGCGCCGACGGCCATGGAGGCCGATGCCCTTTCAACTGCTCTTTTTGTCATGGGCCCGCAGCGCGGCCTGGCTTTGGTGGAGAGCCTCTCCGGCGTCGAGGCCATCATGGTGACTCCGCAACTTGAGCTGTTAATTTCAAGCGGGCTACGCGATCTTGTTGAACTGCCCGGTGAGAATAAGTGATCAATGTTTCAGAGAGCATCGGCGATTCGTCGATTATTATATTTTATTTCTTTAACAATAATTAATGATCATGAGTAGAGGGATAGCCGTCTCTTTGGTTAAATAAATAAGGGGAGTAAAATGAGGCCTAATCTTTTTAAGATGACCTATCTTGCGGTACTGGTTACCTTTGCTGTGGTGATCCATACCGTTGAGGCGGCCTTGCCGCTGCCGATGCCTGTTCCCGGAGTGCGTTTGGGACTGGCCAACATGGTGACCCTTTTAACTATTGTCCTCTACGGGGCACGCAGCGGCCTACTGGTGGCGGTACTCCGAACGGTTATCGGCAGCCTCATTGGCGGTACTTTTTTGGGGTTTGGCTTCTGGTTGAGCCTTGCCGGCGGTGTGACCTGCACCGTAGTCATGTCTCTGGCGGTTCTCCTGATGAAAAAAGGTTATCTTAGCCTCATTTCGGTCAGCGTGCTCGGGGCAACGGCTCATAACCTGGCCCAACTCACTGTTGCCTCAGCAATTGTCGGCAGCGCAACTCTGCTGAGAGGTTATCTCCCCCTGCTGTTGCTGCTGGCTGTGCCGACCGGTTTCTTTACCGGTCTGGCTACTTTTTATCTCGAGGGTGTGACCAGGCGGGCGCTTCACCAGGCCGGAGAGACCGGTGCGTTCGGATGAAACTGGTTCTTGCCTCGGCCTCTCCTCGCCGGGCGGCGCTGCTTCAGCAGGTCGGAATTCCTTACCAGGTTATAGAAAGTGATCTGCGGGTGGAAGCCAGGCTGGAGGGCCTGGCTCCGGCTGAAGCAGCGGTCGGCCTGGCCCTGCAGAAAGCCCAGCGGGTTGCTGACGGTCTGCAGGAGGGGGTCGTTCTCGGTGCCGATACGATTGTCCTGCACCGGGGAGAAATCCTCGGCAAGCCCGTGGACCGGGACGATGCTTGCCGGATGCTGCGCCGTCTAAGCGGTGAACGACACCTGGTGATTACCGGGATGGCCCTGGTTGATGCGCGCACGAAAGATTGTGAATCTTGTTTTGCTGAAACCCGTGTCTGGATGCGGGCCCTGGAGCCGGAGATGATCGAACTTTACGTGGCTACGGGTGAACCGATGGATAAAGCCGGAGCCTACGGCATTCAAGGGAAAGCAGCTGTTTTTGTAGAAAAAATCGAGGGATGTTATTTTAACGTGGTCGGACTACCTCTGTACCAGCTCTCCTTGCTCCTTTCCCGCATGGGGATTAAACCATGGTCCGGCTGGAGGGAAAGTTATGACAGAGGAGCAACGGCTGATGATTAGGGATATGCCCGCGGAAGAAAGGCCGCGGGAAAAATTGAGAGCACTGGGTGCGGAGGCACTTTCCAACGCCGAGCTGTTGGCCATTTTGTTGCGGACGGGCAATGCTCGGGAGTCGGCGTTACAATTGGCGGTAAGGCTGCTTTCCCGCAGCGGGGGTCTGCGGGCTTTACCGAACCTTTCGATCGAAGAGATGCAAGAGATTAAGGGAGTGGGGCCGGCTAAGGCGATTCAGCTCAAAGCCGCTCTCGAGCTGGGCCGCCGCCTGGCTACGCTGCCACCGGATGAGGCTGAAAGTATCACCAGCCCGCAGCGGGCGGCGGCGCTGTTTATGGAGGAACTTCGCTACAAAAGAAAGGAGCACTTCATGATTTTGCTTCTCAACACCAAGAACCATGTTCTCTCCAGGGAAGAGATCTCCATCGGCAGCCTTAACGCTTCGATTGTTCATCCCCGGGAAATTTTTAATATACCGCTGCGGAAAAGTGCCGCCTCGATAATTCTTGTTCACAACCACCCCAGCGGTGATCCTTCGCCCAGTCAGGAAGACCTGGAAGTGACCAGGCGCCTGGTCGAAGCGGGCAACATTCTGGGAATTGCGGTCCGTGATCACCTGATTATTGGAGATGGCTGCTATTTTAGTTTCAAAGAGAAAGGGCTGCTTTAGTTAACATAAATTATCAGAAGAGGGGGAAAATAGTAGAAGAGGTATGAATGCCGGTGCAACTATTGAACAAGTAAATTTATGCCGGGCTGGCCTTTATGGTCGGTTCAATTTGGATAATCTTATATATTAATCTGCTGTTAAGATCAAGGAAGGGGTATGGTTATGACTTCACCATTCAGGGTATTTTCCAAGGAGATCGGAATCGACTTGGGTACTGCCAACACGATGGTCTATATTAAAGGTAAAGGCGTAGTCTTGAGGGAACCTTCCGTGGTGGCCATCCGCCGGGATACGGGAGCAATTCTCGCTGTCGGTGAAGAAGCAAAGCATATGATTGGCCGCACTCCCGGCAATATTGTGGCTATCCGCCCCATGAAAGACGGTGTCATCGCTGATTTTGATTCTACACAAGCAATGATCAACCATTTTATCAACCTGGCTAACCCCCGGCGCCCGATGTTTCGCCCTGTGGTGATCATCTGCATCCCTACCGGGGTGACCGAGGTAGAAAAGCGGGCTGTTCTTGATGCCACCAGCCAGGCGGCTCGCGAGTCCTATCTGGTTGAAGAACCGATGGCTGCGGCCATTGGGGCTGGTCTCCCTGTGGAAGAGCCCACCGGCAGCATGGTAGTTGATATTGGTGGCGGAACCTCCGAGGTGGCGATTATCTCTTTAGGGGGTATCGTTACCAGCAAATCGATCCGTGTAGGCGGGGATGATCTGGATGAAGCGATCATTCAATATGTTAAGAAAAACTATAACCTCATGATCGGTGATCGTACTGCTGAAGAGGTAAAAATAAAGATCGGGACGGCTTTCCATAAAGAGACTGACTCTGAAATGGAGATCCGGGGGCGGGACCTTATTACCGGGCTGCCAAAAACAATGAAAGTGACCTCTGAAGAGATCAAAGAGGCTCTTGAGGATAGCTTAGAGATTATTCTCGAAGCGATCAGGGTGACCCTGGAAAAGACACCGCCCGAGCTGGCGGCTGACGTTATGGATAAAGGGATTATCCTGACCGGAGGCGGGGCTCTGTTGCATGGTTTTGACCGGCGGGCATCAGAAGAGACGGGGATGCCGGTCTACCTGGCCGAGAATCCGATGGACTGTGTGGTTGTCGGTGCAGGGAAGGTTTTAGCCGAGATCAACCTACTACGCCGGGTTGCATTGACTAACCGTAAAGGCGTCTAGCGCGGATAGTAAGATTCCAGGACGGGGCAGGCCAAAGGAGACGGCCATGCTATGCCGTCAGCTGGCAGAAGCTAATTTATTCCGTAGGATGTGTTCTATTGGCGAGGCGAAATCAAGGTCGTAGGAGCCTACTTGTGCTCCTCGTTGTTATAGCTGGCTTGTTGCTACTGATTGTTTTTACCGGCGAGGGCCGGGAGCAGCTTACTCCCCTGGAGGATCTCTTGCTGACCCTCTTTGCTCCGGCCCAGACGGTATTTTCATCTGCCGGTCAGAAGCTGCAGTCGTTCTTCGATGCCATCGTCTCATTTTACGAGCTAAAGGCGGAAAACGATCGTTTGCGTGAAGAGCTTTCTTTTTTGGAGCAGCAGCTGATCCAGTTTCAAGAGCTACAGAAAGAAAATTACCGTTACCGGCAACTGCTTGAATTTACCGAGAAGAGCGAACATCAGCTGCTTGCTGCAGAGGTGATTGCCCGCGACCCTAGCCAGTGGTTCGGCACGATCACCATCAATCGCGGCTATCTTGACGGAGTTAAGCAGGAGATGGCAGTAATCACTGATCGGGGGCTGGTTGGGATGATCTCCACGGTGTCGCCAAATTCTAGCCAGGTTCTCCTCATTACCGACCCCCGGTTGCCTGTAAGTGCGGTGGTCCAGCGGACACGCGATCCCGTTACCGTCGGTATTGTCGAGAGTTATACCAAAGATTCCGCTAGTCTGAAAATTACCTATCTGCCGCTGGAGGCGAAAATTCAGCCGGGCGATCTAATTGTCACCTCCGGATTGGGCGGTATTTTCCCGAAAGGAATTTTAATCGGTACAGTCCGGGAGGTAGGCCAGGATGATCTGGGGATGGTTCTTTCAGCGTTAATTGAACCCCGGGTTAATTTTAACCGCCTGGAAGAAGTGTTAATTATTCTTCAACCGGGAGAAGCGGTTCCGCCGCTTGAATCCGGAGAGGTCGGGGAGGAGGGTGAGCCCGCATCATAATCTTCTATATTCTGGTGGGAGCTTGTTTCATTTTCGCATTATTGCTTGAAGGTTCTGTTTTCTCCTTCTTCATGCTTGAGAAAGCACTTCCCGACATTTTTCTGGTGATGGTAGTTTTACTGGGCTTTATTTTGGATGAGCGGCGCGGGGCGATTATCGGGCTCTGTGCCGGCCTGCTCCAGGATGTTATCTTCAGTTCAGCCTTAGGGTTCTTTGCCCTGGCCAAGATGATACTTGGTTACGGAGCTGGCTTATTGGGCCGAGAACTTTATCGGGAGCAGTTGCTTGCCCCGGTTCTGTTAGTTTTTGTGGCCACGCTCACCCATGAAATTCTTCTCTATTTTTTGGTGAGCCAGTTTGTCGGTTTTGGCTTCCCGGTTGAATGGAGTTTCAGCCGTCTTTTTATTCCGAAGGCGTTCTACAATACGGTTTTGGCTTTACTGCTTTATCCGTTTTTCTTTCGTCTTTACCATCGTCTAAAGCAGCCCAAAACCAGCCTTCACCGGCGGCGGGGGGCGATCTAGGTGAACAAGTTTATGCTGCGCCGCGTGCGTGTAATTTTTATCTTTGTAATCGTTATTTTTATTCTTCTTGCCGGGAGGCTCGCCTATCTGCAGGTATTGAAGCACGATTACTACTGGTACCGCTCTGAGCAAAACCGTTTTACCAAGATCACCCTTCCGGCAACGCGCGGCGAAATCTATGATGCCAAGGGTAATCTCCTGGTTTCCAACCGGCCCGGGTTTGTTGTTTCGCTGATGGATATGGGTGAGGGATATGATGATGAAACAATCAGCTACTTGAGTGAGATTTTACAGATAGACAAAGAAGAGATCTATGAGGCTATCGAAGGGCGACGCTACATGCGTTACCTGCCGCTACAGCTTAAAAGTGACATTACTATGGAGACGATATCCCAGCTTTCAGAACACCGCTGGAAACTAAAAGGGGTCAATATTGAGATCTGGCCGATTCGTGATTATAAGCACAGGGCGACAGCTGCTCATATCCTTGGTTTTCTCGGCCAGGGTCCCGTGGATGAGTCTACCCGGGAATGTTGGGCCGGGGAAGGTTATGACTATGAAGAAGGCGATCTTGTAGGCCAGGAGGGAATTGAACGGACCTGGGAGCCATATTTACGGGGTGTTGACGGGGAGCAGCGTATCGAGACCAATAATATGGGGCAACCGATCAACTTCTTCGAGCGTAAAGAGCCGATTCCAGGGAGCGATCTATATCTAACCCTGGATCTGGACCTGCAGAAAGCCGCTGAAGAGGCTCTGGCCAGGCGGGTGGAGAGCATTAAGAAAAAAGAAGGGAGTAAATATGCCGGCCGAGCCTCGGCGGTAGCCCTCGATCCGAACAGTGGGGCTATCCTGGCTATGGCCAATTATCCTTCTTACGATCCGAACAAGGTTGGCGAAGAATATTTTCAACTGCTTCAGGATCCCAAGCGCCCGCTGACCAATAGTGCAATTCAGGGTTGCTACCCCATCGGCTCGACTTTTAAGATGGTTACAGGCACTGCCGCATTGGAGGAGGGGGTTCTCAGTGATCGTGATATTATGAATTGTCGCGGAGTAATTACCCTACGCGGTGATACAAAAGCCTGTTACCGCCGTACTGCCCACGGATCTCTGAACTTTTACCGGGCCATGGCTGTCTCCTGCAATATCTATTTTTACCAGGCCGGGCTGCGGGCCGGGATTGATGCGCTCGCCCACTATGCCCGGGAATATGGTTTTGGGAGCCCTACCGGGCTAGAAGATCTTACCGGTGAGGCTGCCGGCGTGGTGGCCAGCCGTGAATATAAGGCTGCAGTCACTGACGGTGAACCATGGTACCCTGCCGAAACAATGAGCGCAGCGATCGGCCAGTCCTACAACAGCATGACTCCGCTGCAAATAGCCAACTACGTGTCTATCATTGCCAACGGGGGAACTCACTACCGGCCTTACCTGGTCCAGAAAGTTGTCGACAGTGAGGGGAAAGTGGTTCATGAAGCTAAGCCGGAACCGTTGCGGCAGGCACAGATATCTGCTAAAACTTTCGGGATCATCCGCGAGGCCATGCGCGGTGTAACTATGCCCCGTGGTACCGGCTATTCTCACTTCTCTAGGCTACCGGTAACCTCTGCGGGCAAAACAGGCTCGGCGGAGGTGGCCGGTATGGGCCAGGGGATTCCCTCGCACAGTCTTTATGTGGGTTATGCGCCCTATGAAAACCCGCAAATCGTCATCGCGGTCATTATAGAGCATGGTGGTAGCGGCGCTACTGCCGCCGCCCCCGTGGTTGCCGAAATTATGGAGTACTATTTTACCGGACAAATTGAAGGAGTTAGTGATAGTGAAACTGAGACTCGACCGCAGGCTGATTAGAAATTTTGATTACTATCTTTTGTTGACGACGGTCGCTCTTTGTGCGATTGGCACATTAACCCTCTACAGCGCCACGTACGGCCTGGAGGGGCTGACCGATCCGCTTCATTTTGTCAAACGGCAGCTGCTTTTTGCCGGGCTAGGGTTTGGCCTGATGCTGCTAATCATTTTTATTGACTATATTGATTTTAGCAACTGGGCCGGTTATCTTTACGTTTTCAACCTGTTTCTGCTGGGCCTGGTTTTAGTGGTTGGTGAGGAAGAAAAAGGAGCGATGCGCCGGATCCAGATCGGGTTTTTCGACCTGCAACCCTCCGAGATTGCCAAGGTTATCATCATCATCACCCTGGCCAGGTTGCTGGCTGAGAAAGAGGGTCAACTGGCTAACTTTAAAGACCTGCTCCCGGCTCTGGCGGCAACCGCCCTGCCCATGGCCTTGATCTTTTTTCAGCCCGACCTCGGCACCTCCCTTGTCTTCCTGGCAGTGCTTCTGGTGATGCTCTATGTCGCCGGAGCACAGGGACGCCACCTGGCTCTCTTGATTGGAGCCGGGCTGGCGGTAGCGCCGCTGTTTTGGTTTTACCTGCTGAAACCCTACCAGAAAAGCCGCCTCCTTGTTTTTATCAACCCGGAGATGGATCCTACCGGGCAGGGTTTTCAGCTACTGCAGTCGATGATCGGAATCGGTTCAGGCGGACTCTTTGGCAAGGGGTTTGCCAACAGCACCCAGGTACGCCTTGGCTTTTTGCCGGATCATTACACCGATATGATCTTCTCTGTCTTTGGCGAAGAGATGGGTTACGTGGGGGCGGTAGTACTGCTGCTACTTTATTTCTTCTTGATCTACCGGATCCTCTGGATTAGCACCCAGGCCAAGGACCAGTTTGGTGCCCTCCTCTGCTGTGGAGTGGCAGTGATGTTTGCCTTCCAGATTTTGGTGAATATCGGGATGACCATCAGTATCATGCCGGTAACCGGGATCCCTCTTCCTTTTATGAGCTACGGGAATAACGCCCTTCTAGTGAATTTGGTATCCATCGGTCTTGTTCTCAACGTGGCTCTACGCCGCCACAAAATTCAATTTTAAGCTCCTTTTGCCAGATCATAATTCACCTGCATCCTTAATATAGATAAAGGGGACCGGCTTTCTACCATCTTGAGAGAGGGGGAGAACAATGAGCTACCGGCGCCGGAGTGCTCCGGTGTCCACTTTGCGGGTGAAGCTACAGCAGCATCTGACTGAGAAAAACAGCTGGAACGATAATGGGGAATTGATGACAGACGAATTACCGAAAACCAAAAGACCGTTTTTCTTGTTCGGTGCTTTGAAAACAATGCACCGTTACTTTTTGGTCAAGCTCACCGTAGCCGTAATGCTGGTCTTACTGGTAGCCCTGCTGATTAAGGGCGGTTACACCTGGGGGGAACCGTTGCTTCAGGGATTGCGCTTTGTGGTCGAGTGGGACCTTGATCCGGGTGCTTTTTCAGAAAAAACAGGGCCTGCTTTTCGACTCTTATTTGATCGTCTGGAGTTACCGGTCATTAAGCCGTTAGTAGTAAAACCCGGTCAACCAATTTTACCTGTTGACGGAGTGCTTAAAAGCGGTTTCGGTCTGCGTATGGATTCTAAAGCCGGCCGGGAGCAGATGCATTACGGAATAGATCTGGCAGCCCCGGAAGGGTCTGTGGTAAGAGCTCTTCTAGAGGGCCGGGTAGAACAGGTTATTTCCGGAAAGGACGGCTCTGTTACCGTGGTGATAGCCTGTGAACCGGATTGGACTATGATCTACCGGGGCATTGTGGCAGCCGGGGTTAAAGAGGGGGAGACGATTGCGCAGGGCGCGCAGCTGGGATCGCTGGGCCGGCCACAGTGCTATGAGCTGCCACACCTGCATTTTGAGCTGCGCTCCGGCGGACGTCCTGTCGCTCCGCCAGCCGATTGGACGGCCCGGTTTACAGCTTCTGCGGAGCGGACCTGAGTGGAAGAGGCTAGGCCCGTGTGATAATCAAAGGCGCCCCGGTGAAACGAAGGTCCGTCTTAATGGGGTAAGCCGGGTGCTCTTCTAAGTCTCCTCTCCTGTTTTCTCCAACATCTCTCGCCTCCTTGGGGGGGGGGAGGATTGGGGTGGGGTTGTTGTCACAAGTAACCCTGCCTTGCACAAAAGTCCCTCTTCCCCGCCGCGGGCGAGGAGAGATTGCTAAACAGTACTCTGATGCACACAGTAGGGCCTGCTTGTTTGTTCCAAATTGAGCTATTGAGGTGGTTATCCTTGCCGCTGGGTTCATTTTTGGGGATCCGTATCCGGCTCAATCCCCTTTTTCTAGGCGCTGCTATTTTCTGTTTCATGATCGGAGCGGGGCTGGAATTTTTTGTTGTTTGCTTGATCATTCTGCTTCATGAGCTGGCCCACGGTTTCATCGGCCGGCTTCTGGGGTTACAGTTTAGTGAGATCGAACTTTACCCCTTTGGGGGTGTCGCCAGGATCGACGAGCAGCTTGAACTGGAACCCTACATCGAGCGGCGCCTGGCCTTAGCCGGGCCTGCTACCAACCTGGCCCTGGCCGGGCTAGGGATTATATTCTATGTTCGCCTTGGTCAGGGGTTGGAACTGCTTCTTTTTTTCATTCAGGCCAACCTTATCCTGGCTACTTTTAATATGCTGCCAGCGTTACCTCTTGACGGCGGCCGGATCCTGCGCGCTTACTTGACGCCGCATCGCGGCTTTCGCGTGGCTACGGAAAAGGCGGCGCTGCTAGGGCAGATTCTAGCAGTGCTGCTTTTTGCCGGTGGATTAGTTGGGCTCTATCATCATTATTTTAACCTTTCCTTCTCTGTGGTCGCCATTTTTTTATTTATGGCGGCAACTAAAGAGAAGCAGCAGGCTGTCTATACCTTTCTCCGCTCCCTCGGAGCAAAAGAGCACGAACTTTTTAAACGCGGGGCCCTTCGCGGGGCTCAGCTGATTGTCCTTGAAGAGACCAGGCTGCTCGATATTTTTCGTCTTTTTTTACCACAGCGTTACCACTTCATCCGGGTGCTCGATCACACCCAACACTGCTCTGCCGAGCTTAGCGAAGCTTCGCTGATCCAAGCGGCTATGCAAAAAGGACTTGATATTCCCATTAAAAAGATACTATAATATAATAGTATGCTCAAGATATGACTTACGAGGTTTATTTGCGGCTACTTGGAGGCCTGTTAATTGCATTTGGAAAAATATCTGGAGAGGCTTCTACCTCTTGTCCAGAAACCGGCCCGCTACCTCGGCAATGAATGGAACGCGGTGAAAAAGGATCACTGTACTACGGCGGTGCGCATGGCGCTTGCTTTTCCTGATATTTATGAAGTGGGCATGTCCAACCTGGGGCTGAAGATAATTTACGAGATTGTTAACCGGCATCCGGAGATGCTTCTTGAACGTGTTTTTGCTCCGGCCACGGATATGGAAGATCTGATGCGACAAAACAATTTACCCCTTTTTACCCTCGAAAGCTGGCAGCCGGTGCGCGAATTTGATTTTGTTGGTTTTACGTTGCAATATGAACTCAGCTATAGCAACGTTTTGAATATGCTTGATCTGGCGGGAATTTCTTTTTACAGCGAAGAGCGAAGTAGCGGAGAGCCTCTGATTATTGGCGGCGGGCCTTGTGCTTTCAATCCCGAGCCTCTGGCTCCTTTTTTTGATCTCTTCTTGCTGGGCGACGGAGAGGAGGCCTTGCCGGAAATTCTTGAACAGTGGTTAGCTCTCTCCCGGGAGGGGGCTGGAAAAGATGAAATTTTAGCCAGCCTTTCTGCAATAAAAGGGGTTTATATCCCGGGGTTTTACCGGCCTTTTTATAGCGCCGGCGGCTCTTTCCAGGGGCTCGAAAAGCTGCATCCGTCTGCTCCCGGGGTTGTCCGAAAGAGAGTGCTCCGTGATCTGGACCGGGCTTATCATCCCATTGCCCCGGTTGTTCCCTATGTGGAGGCAGTCCACGATCGCGGGATCATTGAACTTTTTAGGGGATGTGGCCGCGGCTGTCGTTTCTGCCAGGCCGGCGTGATCTACCGGCCGGTGCGCCGGCGTCGCCCCGGGACACTGAAGAAAATTGCCCGGGAAATGTTACGGACTACCGGATACGATGAACTTTCACTGGCCTCTCTGAGCAGCTGCGATTATCCGGATATAGATCAGCTGATTAGCGATCTCAACACGGAACATTTAGCGGAAAAGGTCAGGTTTACGCTGCCTTCGTTACGCCTGGACTCTTTCTCGGTGGGGCTGGCGAAGCAGTTTCACCAGGGACGGCGGGGCAGCCTTACCTTTGCTCCCGAGGCCGGTACAGAACGGCTGCGGCGGGTAATTGGAAAGAATATTAGCGAGGATGATCTTTTTTCCGCAGTCGCCGATGCCGTCTCCGCCGGATGGAGTTCGTTTAAGCTCTACTTTATGATCGGCCTGCCGACGGAAGAGGATGACGATGTAATGGCTATCGCTTCTCTTTGCCATGAGCTGAGGCGGCGGATTAAAAGTGAACAGGGCCGGTGGATCCGTCTGTCAGTAAGTGTGGCTACCTTTGTGCCGAAAGCACATACTCCTTTCCAGTGGGAACCACAGCTTTCCATGGACGAGGTCAGGCATCGTCAGGAGCTCTTGCGGACCTCTATTCGCCGCCTGGGAGGAATAAACCTCAGCTGGAGTGATCCCGGGAGCAGCTTTCTTGAAGCGGTTTTTGCCCGCGGTGACCGTCGCCTGTCTCCTCTTCTAGAGCGGGCCTGGCAAAAGGGCTGCCGCTTTGATGGATGGTCCGAACACTTTTCTTTGCAACGGTGGCTGGATCTGTTTGATGAAATGAAGATAAATCCGGAGGACTACGCTTACCGGCGCTACGGCGAGGCTGAGCCGTTACCCTGGGAGCACCTGGGAAGCGGCAGTAGCAAAGAGATGCTGATCAGGGAGTATCGCCGGGCCCGGCAGGACAACCCTTCCCTGGAGGTATAATGATGGATCGCATTCGTTTTCGCTATGCTTGCGGCAAAGAGCTACGCTATCTCTCGCATCTCGATCTGCTGCGCCTTTTTCAGCGGGCTATGCGCCGTGCCAGGCTGCCGCTAGCTTATACTCTCGGATTCAATCCGCGGCCAAAATTAAGCCTGGCTGCGCCGCTGCCGGTAGGGGTAACCGCCTCAAAGGAGTATGGTGAGATCTTCCTTGTGGAACCGGTCTCGCCCGCATCTTTCCGCCAGCGCCTTGGGGAGCAGTTGCCTAAAGGGCTCACCCTGACTGGTGCTGTCGTTGTCCCGGTAAATGAACCCCCGCTGGCATCGGTGGTTAACGCGGCGCTTTATCGAGCCGCCTGGAAGAGCAGCCGGCCTGCTCCTACGGACACAATGTTGCAGAAAGCTCTGGATAAACTCCTGGCCCAGCCGGCGATTATGATCCGGCGTTTCGGTAAAAGCGGTAAAATAACCAGGCAAAACATCCGACCATATATTTTCTCTGCTGAACTGCTGACTTCGGGCGAACAGGACCCGGCGTTGCGTTTACTATTGCAGGTGGGCAGCAAAGGCGGCGTTTCGCCGTCCCGTTTTCTGGAGCAGCTGGCACTGAAGGGGGATTACACCGGGGGAGAACATTGCTGGTGCGTTCATCGCCAGGGCCTTTATATTTACCGGGAGTGTCTTATTGATCCCTTTCCGGAAGGAGGTGAGACCCTGGATGGATAAGAAAATTTTGGTTAATTGTGATAACCGGGCAACGCGGGTGGCCATTCTCGAAGATAGCAAGCTGGTAGAGCTCTATATCGAGAGACCGTTGGAACAGCGTATTATCGGTAACCTCTACAAGGGGATTGTCGCCAACGTCCTCCCTGGAATGCAGGCGGCATTCGTGGATATTGGACTTGAAAAAAATGCCTTTCTTTATGTTGATGACGTTTACACGGATAATGATGAGAAGCCGTACCCGGCCCGTCCGGCTATCGAGAAGCTACTTAATGTTGGTGAGGAGATTATTGTCCAGGTGGTTAAGGAACCATTTGGGAGCAAGGGCGCCAGGGTCACCGGGCAGATTACCCTTCCCGGGCGTTACCTGGTACTGGTACCGGGTGCCGATTATGTTGGTGTCTCCAGGCGAATAGAAAGTCAGATTGAAAAAGAGAGACTGCGACGCGAAGCCGAGCAAATGCGCCCCCCGGAGATGGGGCTGATTGTGCGGACCGTGGCTGAAGGGGCAGACGGGCAGACCCTTTCTCAAGATCTGCAGTTTTTAATGCAATTATGGCATCGTGTTCTGGCCCGTTTTCAACAGAAAACAGCGCCGGCGATTTTATACCAGGACCTCGCCTTAACCTGCCGCATTACCCGCGATCTCTTTGTCGAGGATTTTAACAGCTTCCTTATTGACAATGAGCACGAATATGAAAAAGTTTGTGAAATTCTTGACTGTTTTTCACCGCAACCGCCACTTAAACAGAAAGTTAGCTACTATCGCCATAGCGAACCTATTTTTGAGCGGTTTGGAGTGGAAAAAGAGATGGAGAGGGCTCTTCAGAGACAGGTCTGGCTGAAAAGCGGCGGATATCTTGTCTTTGACGAAGCCGAGGCTTTAACCGTAATTGATGTCAATACGGGGCGCTATATCGGGAGGCGCAACCTTGCCGAGACGATCTTAAAGACAAACCTCGAAGCGGCGGAGGAAATTGCCCGTCAGATTCGTTTGCGGGATATCGGCGGTATTATTATCATTGATTTTATTGATATGACCATTGAAGAGCATCGCCAAAAAGTGTTAAGCAAGCTTAACGAATCGATCAAGCAAGATCGGACCAAGACCTATGTGCTGGGGCTGACCAGCCTGGGCCTGGTAGAGATGACGCGAAAAAAAGTTCGGCAGGACCTGGCCGAAGTGCTGAAGCAGCACTGCCCTTACTGTAACGGCAGCGGGCGGGTCCTTACTCCGCTGGCCGCCTCTACGCACATCGAGCGGGAGTTGAAAAAAACACTGCAGAGAGCGCCGCGGGACGCGGTTCTGGTGGAGATGCACCACGAAGTGGCCTCTATAATTATCGGGACAGGTGGCGGCAACCTAAAAAAGATGGAAGAGGAGCTGGGCAAGCATATATTTATTCGCGGCTCCGAGGATATGCATATTGAGCAGTACCGGATTATTGCCGCGGGAAGTCTAAATGAAATTGAAAAATTGGCTCTTCCTGTTTCACCGGGTGAGGTAATGGAGCTGTTTATTGAAGAGCCGCATGCCAGCGCTCCGGGAAACGGTATTGCCCGGCTACATGGTTATGTAATTAACGTGACCGGAGCCGGGGAGATGGTCGGACAGGTAGTTCGGGCCGAGATTACCGAGGTTTGCCGGACATTTGCTCGGGCTCTTCCCGTAACTACCGGTAAAAAAAAGAGGAAGCGGGTGTTGAACGGCCCGGCCAAACAATCAAAAACATCAGTTTGACAACGGAGACACCGCGTGCTAAAATCGGCGGTAGATTCTTACCGCTCGAAGAGGGCCGCTAAAAGCCGGTTTGCATTGATCTACCGGCTGCCTGCTTCGGCGAGTCCCGACGGGAAGGGGTTAAATGATGTACGCCATTATTGAGACCGGCGGTAAGCAGTATCGTGTCGAGGAAGATAAAGCGATACGTGTAGAGAAACTGTCGACGGAAAAAGGCGAAGAAGTTGTTTTTGACCGCGTTTTACTTTACAGTGACGGCGCAGAAACCAAAATAGGCCGTCCCTATCTCGAAGATTGCCGGGTTAAGGGAAAGGTAACGTTGCAGGGGCGCGGGCGTAAAATTGTTGTTTTCAAGTATAAGCCAAAGAAAAATTATCGTCGGAAAAAGGGGCACCGGCAACCTTTTACCGAAGTCCTGATCAAGCAGATTGAAGTTGCGACGAAGTAATTATACGGCGGTCTATTTTGCGGAATCAGCTAGGAGGTGTTTAAATGGCGCATAAAAAAGGCGGGGGCAGTTCACGAAACGGCCGTGACAGTAAGGCTAAACGTCTCGGTGTAAAGCGCTATAGCGGCCAGGTAGTGAAAGCAGGTAGCATTCTCATTCGCCAGCGGGGCAGCCGTATTCATCCCGGTGTCAACGTTGGCAAGGGTAAAGATGACACTCTTTTTGCCAAGATCGACGGCCGGGTTGTCTACGAGCACGATCACCGCGCCAAAAAACAGGTCAGCGTTTATCCGCTGGAAAGCGAAGCGGTCATCTAAAGCCCGGGGATGCCCCGGGCTTTTTTTCAGTTAAAAGTAAGAACCGGAAGGGCCGACCACTGTTTATCTTTCCTTCCGGGGGGCGAAAGCAGGTTGGGGGGGGGTGTAAGGTAATTTTTGTCGATGAGATCTGGCTTGAGGTTAGCGGTGGCCGGGGCGGTGACGGGGCGGTCTCTTTTCGTCGTGAAAAATTTGTACCCAGGGGCGGTCCCGACGGCGGTGATGGGGGCGACGGGGGAAGCGTCTTCCTGGTAGCCGATCCCTCCAAACAGAGCTTTCTAGACTTGCGCTACCAGCGCCACCAGCGGGCTCCCTCCGGAACCAACGGGCGAACCAAGAACCGGTACGGCCGGCGTGGTGCAGACCTGGTGATCCCGGTTCCGCCGGGGACCCTTGTCCGGAACGAAGAGGGGGACTTACTGACCGACCTGGCTTTCCCGGGGAAGAAAGTAAAGGTAGCCGCCGGGGGAGCTGGCGGGCGGGGCAACAAAAGGTTCGCCACCTCGAGAAATCAGGCGCCACGGCACGCCGAAAAGGGTTTGCCCGGAGAGCAGCGTAAAATTTACCTTGAACTGAAGCTGCTTGCCCAGGTCGGGCTGGTTGGTTTTCCGAATGCCGGAAAATCAACACTGCTTTCGCGCATTACCTCGGCCCGCCCGAAAGTGGCCGATTATCCCTTTACGACCCTGGCGCCGCAACTGGGCCTGGTGGAGACAGAAAGAGGAGAGAGTTTTGTCGTTGCCGATCTGCCGGGTTTAATCACCGGGGCGCATCGCGGGGCTGGCTTGGGGCACCGTTTTTTAAAACATGTCGAGCGAAACCTCCTTCTTTTGATGGTCATCGATCTTTCACCCATGGCCCGACCCGAACCGGTCGAAGCGTATAGAGAGCTGATCAAAGAACTTGTACTATACAATGAGCGGCTGGCAAGCTATCCCCGTATTGTTGCCGGGAACAAGAGGGATCTGCCGGGGACGGAAGAGAATCTAGACCGGCTGTGCCGTGCCATTGAAAAAGAAGAGGGGGCCCCGGTAAAGATATTTGGGATCTCTGCGGCTACCGGTCTCGGGGTGAAGGAGCTTGTTCACCATCTCGCGGCAGAGGTGGCGCGTCTCTCGGTCTTACCACCGACCGGGCCCGATGAAGAGGTCTTCAGGCCAAGGCCTCCGGAGCAGGAGAGCGCCCTTGTTGTCAAGAAAAGAGGAGATATTTACCAGGTTTGCGGCAGCCGTATTGAAAGAGTAGCTGCGCAAACCGATTTTGAAAATGAAGAATCGCTGCAACGGTTTCAGCGATACTGCCGACGTTGCGGACTGGAGAAGGAATTAAAAAGAATGGGTGTCAAAGCAGGAGATACGGTCTGCATCGGCGAAGAAGAATTTTACTATGATGCATAAAGTATGTAGAGGAGCTTGCGCCTTTGTCTTTACCACCCAGCCATAAACCTGGCCAGCTGAACATCGGCCTTATGGGCGGTACTTTTGACCCCATCCATATTGGTCACCTGGTTACAGCAGAGGAAGCGAGGCAGCAGTTTTCTCTGGATTATGTTATCTTTATCCCGGCGGGCTTGCCGCCACATAAAGATAAAGAGCAGGTTTCACCGGCAGAGCACCGCTACCTGATGACGATCCTTGCCGTAATGTCCAATCCCTCGTTTATAGTTTCCCGCGTGGAGGTAGATAAAAAAGAACCCTCCTATACTATCGATACGATTCGCTATTTTACCACCCACGGCGCTCCCGGAGCCAATCTCTTTTTTATCACCGGGGCCGATGCTATTCTGGAGATATTTACCTGGAAGGATTATTCTGCCTTAATGAATCAATGTACATTTATTGCCGTTTCACGACCGGAATATCCTTTGGAAAAACTCGGTGAAATGACGGAAAAACTTTGTCCGGAGATGAAATCAAAAATACATCTGCTCGAAATACCGGCCCTGGCCATATCCTCTACCTTTATTCGCAAACGAGCCGCTTTGGGAAAGACGATCAAATACCTGACTCCGGAGCCGGTGGAACAATACATTAAAAAACACGGCCTTTATAAAAAATAGTTTGTTAACTGTGGAAATAGGTTATAATATTGATGGAGGTGACAGCTTTATGGTAAAAACGTTATACGTGGGGAATATTCCCTGGAGCACTACAGAAAGCCAGCTGGAAGAATTTTTTGCGCAATACGGCCAGGTATTGGGTTGCCGGATCATTACCGAAAGGTCAACGGGCCGTTCCAGGGGGTACGGGTTTATCGAGGTTAACGAAGACGAAATGGAAGAGATTATGGAAAAAACAAACGGAGTAGATCTTGATGGACGGAAGATTGTGGTGAACGAAGCGAAGCCGCGGGAACAATTCTAAGAGCAGGGTAGAAAGAACGTTTTAAATGACGCAATTTTCCGGACAGTTAAGATCCGGCCGGGCGGTATCGTCTGGAGAGTAAAAGATTGACAGATAATGGGCATAGAAAATTATCAAAGACCGATAAGGATTCATCTTGGTGCAGAGCTTTATCAGCATTCCGTAGGGGTGGCTGAAACCGCGGCTACCCTGGCCGCTCGCTACCGGGGGGACAGGCACCGGGCCTACTTGGCTGGTTTGCTTCATGACTACGGAAAAGGTTACAGCCATATTGAACTCTATCGAAAAGCTGAGCAGATGGGGTTATGTCTCGACCGGGTTAGCCTGGAAGAAAAGGGGCTGCTGCATGCCCCGGTCGGGGCCGCCCTTTTGCCGGTCGAGCTGGGGGTAACCGATTCCGCGGTGATCAAAGCCGTGGCTTACCATACTACCGGACGGGCGCAGATGTCACTGTTGGAGAAGATTCTCTACCTGGCCGATATTATCGAGCCGGGGCGAGAGTTTGACGGGGTGGAGAAACTAAGGGAGATCGCCCACGCAGATCTGGAAAGAGCTCTTTTAGCGGCAGTGGAGCAAACGATTCAATCAGTGCTTAAAAAGGGCCTGTTGCTCCATCCCCGTTCAGTTCAATTTCGGAATAGCTTACTGGCTGGCATCAGGGCGAACGGAGGCTGAAAGATGTACTACAGCAGGTCATACCTGCTGCAGAAGTCGAAAAAACCGGTGCGCCGCAAGGGTAAGAGGATAATTATTCTTATTGCGTTAATGATACTTATCCTGGTAGTAGCTTTCTCGGTTAATCTTATCTCGATCTTTCATTCTATTCATAACAATGCCGATTGGGCGCAGGCTTTGCGCTTGCAGAAGGGCGGGGATGAGCGGGTCTACCTTCTCTACGGGGTTGATTTTTGGGGAGCAAATCCCTATGTAGAACGTCTGCTGATGCTTTATCATGACACTTTCAACGAGACCCTCAGCTTACTTTATATTCCCGGTAATACGATGATTGAGGTTGAAAACAGCTCTCCAGAAGCTCTTGGCCGGCTTTACCCTGATCTTGATGAACCCGCCTTTATCGAGCAGGTCCAAGAGCTGACCGGTATTTCGGTGCATCATTATGCTGCTCTAAATTACCAGGGAATCATAGTTTTAGGAGACTACCTGGGCGGCGTAGAAAAAAGCGAACTGGGTGGAGAGGAAGGCGGGGGTGCTTTACTGCCCCGGGAGAAGAAGCGGTTGAGCGGGTTTGAACTCTACCGTTACTTTTTAACGGCTGACCATAGTGAACCGCCCTGGGAGCAGCTGAACCGTCAGCAGAGGGTTTTGGCAGGCCTATGGAATAAGATGGAGCAAAAAAAGTTTTGGCACTGGCCGAAGATGATCAAGCTGCTTTCACCTTACCTGGAGACCGACCTCTCCTGGCGCGAGTTGACCGCCTTGCGTGAGCAATTTGCCGAATATAAGTTTACTGAGATGAGACAACTGGTTCTTTCGGGGAAAGAAGAGGTTATTGACGGCTGCCTTTACTGGGTGCCCGATGTAGAATCGTTAAAGGATATCGTGCGTTTACTTAACGAAGGTTACCTGGTGATACCCTCAGAGGTTAAGGTCGAGGTGCTTAACGGCAGTGGTGTAGAAGGCCTTGCTGTCGAGGTTGCCGCCTTGCTCCAGCAAGAGGGATTCCAGGTCGTTAAAACAGGGAATGCCGATCATTTTGATTACGCGGCGACACAGGTCATTGCCTTGGGTGAAGTTGTGGACAAGGCCCGGGCAGCGGCCCTCTATATTCCCGGCGCCTCAATGCTCCATCAATATGATCCAGAAGCTCAAATCGATGTGACTGTAATTATTGGCCAAAACTATGCGGAATATCTAAAAGATCCTTAGAATACCTTTAAGGAGGTGGACTGCTTGCCGGGATTGCCAAGCGGCTCCCGAAAGCTAGCTTTATGGGCAGCTGAACTGGCCGCAGAGAAAAAGGCAGAAGATCTGACCTTGTTGGAAGTAGGCCGGGTCTCCATTGTTGCCGACTACTTTCTGATCGCCACCGGTGCAACACGGGTTCAGGTCCAGACCATTTGTGACTATCTGCTTGAAAAGGTAAAAGAGGCGGGGCTTTCCCCGTTGCGGATGGAAGGTTATCGCGAAGGATGGTGGGTTATACTGGATTTTGGCGACCTGGTAGTGCACTTATTACAGCCTGAAGCGAGGGAGTTTTACAAGCTGGAGCGGCTCTGGAGCAGAGCGCCGGTAATTAAAATCCAGTAGAAACACCTTGGAGACGGGGGTGGCAGGCAAAGGAAAATAGGCAGAGCAATGACCGGCGGTGGCTATTTAATGGTTCTTGCCCCTGTCAAGATCCTTTTCATAATTGTTGCTGTAGTTTTGTTATCCAATACGGTCAATGAAGGAACCCCGCCAAACTACTGCTTGACAAGGCGTGGCCTGGTGCGTATAATCGATCATGTATTCACGTAAAACTTTAAGTAGTATGATATAGAATTGACTCCATGAAGGGGAGTATTAGGCAACAACCTGGCACCATAGAGAGCCGGCGGACGGTGCAAGCTGGCAGGCCGTAAGTTGCTGAACTCGCCCCGGAGAAGCGACGGTGAAAGAGAAGTAGCTGCCGCCGTTTGGCCGCGTTAAGGCTTCAGAGGGCAAGCGTGGGGCTGTAGCGCAGGTGGGAGCGCGCTTCCTTGGCATGGAAGAGGTCGCGGGTTCGACTCCCGCCAGCTCCACCATATTGTTTGCCAGTAAGGGTGGTACCGCGGGAAAACTCGCCCCTTGCCGGGCGAGTTTTTTTCTGCTATTTAACCACCGGTTACTTTTAAAGAGCAGGGAGGTAAATCTAGAAGATGAAGGGTTATGATCCCCAAACAATTGAACCCAAATGGCAGCAGAAATGGGCCGAGGAGCAGTTTGACCATGCTTCGGTAGACCCTTCCCGTCCGAAGTACTACGTTCTGGAGATGTTTCCCTATCCTTCTGGAAAGCTGCACATGGGCCATATGCGGGTCTATTCGATTGGGGACGTTCTCGCCCGTTTTTTACGCATGCGCGGCTATAATGTCCTCCATCCAATGGGCTGGGATGCTTTTGGCCTGCCCGCGGAGAACGCGGCCATTGAAAACCGCGTTAGTCCCGACCGGTGGACCGCACAGAGTATAGCCCAGATGAAACAGCAGCAGCAGCGGCTCGGGGTTAGTTACGACTGGGAAAAAGAGATCAACACCAGTTCTCCCGATTACTATCGCTGGACGCAGTGGCTTTTTCTGTTGATGTACCGGCGTGGGCTGGCTTACAGGAAGCGGGCCGCGGTCAACTGGTGCCCATACTGCCAGACAGTCCTGGCCAACGAACAGGTTGAAGCTGGCCTCTGCTGGCGCTGCGAAACCGAAGTGGAGCACCGGGAGCGGGAACAATGGTTTTTACGGATTACCGATTATGCCGAGCGCCTCTTGAATGATCTCGCTCTGCTTGATGAATGGCCTGAGCGGGTCAAGGTGATGCAGCAGAACTGGATCGGCCGCAGCGAGGGCGCCGAGATCTCTTTCCGGGTAAAAGAGTTTCCCGATGAAGAGATCCCCGTTTTTACGACTCGACCCGACACCCTTTTCGGGGTAACTTACCTGGTCCTGGCTGCGGAACATCCCCTGGTGTCGCGCCTGGTCGCGGGGACGAAGAAAGAAAAGGAAGTTATGGATTTTGTCGCCCGGGTCAGGCGGGAAACCGAAATTGAAAGAACCTCCGAAGAGTCGCCGAAGATCGGCCTTTTTACCGGCAGGCATGCGCTCAATCCCTTGAGCGGCGAAGTTGTGCCTATTCTCGTGGCCAACTACGTGATCATGACTTACGGTACCGGTGCGGTGATGGGGGTGCCGGCACACGATGAGCGCGACTTTCAATTTGCCCGCAGCTATAACCTGCCTGTCCAGGCAGTGATCCAACCTCCGGAAATGGAAACAGGCGGCAGTACAGCCGACCGGCCCTATACCGGCGAGGGGATCATGATTAATTCCGGTGAATTCAATGGTCTTTCCAGTATTGACGGGGCCAAGCGAATTACTGAAAAATTGCAGGAAAAGGGCTGCGGCCAATTCAAGACAACTTATCGCTTGCGCGACTGGCTGATTTCGCGCCAGCGTTACTGGGGAGCGCCGATTCCGATGATCTACTGTGATCGCTGCGGTACAGTTCCGGTGCCTGAAAAAGAATTGCCGGTTCTGTTACCTCCGGCGGCGGATCTTTCGGGTGATCGTGTTCCGCCGCTCTCCCATTACGATTCTTTTGTCAAGACCACCTGTCCCGAATGCGGCGGAGCAGCGCAGCGTGAGACCGATACCATGGATACATTTATCTGCTCTTCCTGGTACTTTTTACGGTATTGTAGCCCGAAACAAACAAACCTTCCTTTTGACAGGGAGGCTGTCAACTACTGGATGCCGGTAGACCAGTATATCGGTGGGATTGAGCATGCCGTGCTGCACCTACTCTATGCACGCTTCTTTACGAAGGTGCTTTACGATGCCGGCCTGATCGGAGTCGAGGAACCGTTTAGCCGCTTGCTGGCACAGGGCATGGTCTACAAGGATGGGGCCAAGATGTCCAAGTCCAAGGGTAATGTGGTCTCGCCCGATGAAATCGTCGAACGTTACGGTGCCGATACCGGCCGCCTCTTTATTCTTTTTGCAGCTCCGCCGGAGAAGGACCTTGACTGGAACGAGCAGGGGGTTGAAGGGTGTCACCGTTTCTTGCGCAGAGTTTGGCATCTGGTTGAAGAATGGAGAGAGCTCCAACCGGCTGCCGCAGGGGGTGGCACCGGTAAAATAGGACCGGCTGAAGCAGAGTTGCAGAGAGCTCTGCATGGGACAATCAAAAAAGTAACCAGGGATATTGAAGAACGCTTCAGTTTTAATACAGCGATCAGTGCAGTGATGGAGCTGGTTAATGCTGTCTATGACTATCGTCGGAAAACCGATCCGGAGAAGCAAAACCGTTCCCTGCTGCAGGAGACATTGCAGTCGCTCATATTGCTCCTGGCTCCCTTCACACCTCATTTGGCCGAAGAAGCTTGGCTGGCTTTAGGAGGGCGTGGCAGTGTTCACCAGCAATCCTGGCCGGAATATGATCCCTCTGCTATTAGCATAGAAGAGGTGGAAGTTGTTATCCAGATTAATGGCAAAGTGCGAGGCCGGATGAGCGTCCCTGCGGGAACTACTGAAGAAAATCTTCTCAAAAAAGCCCGGGGGCAGCAGCGGATAGGCGAACTTCTTGAAGGGAAGAAGGTGGTGCGCCGTATCGTTGTGCCCGATAAACTGATTAATATTGTGGTCCGGTGACTAAGGCCTTTCCTAGGTTGTGTGATTTAAACCTGGCCTTACCCGGAGCATTAATAAAATAGCCAAAGGAGGGAAGATAAATGTCCCCTAAAGAAGGAGGCCCCGATGAAACCGTTCTTTCAGAAGCAAAGAGCCCCGAAGGAGATAGCGTTCGTATTTCACCTGATGTAATCAGCATTGTCACCGGTATCGCTGTCCAGGAGGTTGAAGGGATTACCGGCCTGGCCGGAGGAATTGTCGACGGGATTGCTCAGAGGCTCGGACGTAAAGATTTCAGCAAAGGAATTAAAGTTCACCTTGAAGAAGAAGCGGTTTCGCTCGATCTAAACGTAGTAGTTGATTACGGTGTCCAGATTATGGAAGCGGTAAAAAAACTGAAGCAGAAGGTTCGTACTACCATCGAAGAGGTTACCGGCCTAAAGGTAACAGCAATAAATGTTAATGTCATCGGTATCAATATGCCCAAAGAGAAGGCCGAAGAGATGCCGCCGGAAGAAGATAAAGGCGACGCTTAAACTCGGGAGCGCTTTTCCGGTTTATGGGAAAGCGCTCTTTTTATTTGCTCGAAGAGATAAAAAGTATAAATATATCAAGATTATGGCAGGAGAAAAATAGAGCTTAGAGAAATATATGGAGGAAGAGATCTTGTAAAATCTCTTCCTTTGGTCTATTTTGCTGAAAGGGTTGACCCGTATGTGGGGAGATTTCAGCATGCGTGAGAAGATTTTTCTGCTGCTGCTGCTCCTTCTCCTGCTTGGAGGTGTCTTTTGGAAGATAGTGCCTGCAGTATTGTCGCCGATTGCTTCTGATAAACTGCCCGACAGGCTGGTCGAAGAAAACGGCCTGTTACCTGAAGAGCAGGCCCCTGAATTTGAACCCGAAATGATCACCGTACACCTGGTTGGAGCGGTTCAGAACCCGGGGATCTATCACCTTCCGGAAGGCTCTAGGGTTTACGAGCTTCTGGAAGCCGGCGGCGGTCCTTCTGAAGAGGCCGATCTTAACTCCGTTAATCTGGCCCGCCCCCTTTACGACGGCGAGCAGGTGGTTATCTACCGCCCCGGCGAGGCAGCGGCCGATACTACACCGTCAGAGAAAAAAGTAAATATTAACAAGGCCTCTGCCGAAGAGCTGATGACTTTGCCTTCTATTGGAGAAGTACGGGCCCAACGAATTATCGATCACCGGGAAGAATACGGCCCCTTTACCGACATTACAGAGATCATGGATGTCAGCGGCATCGGCCAGGGCATCTTCAACCAGATTAAAGATCTGATCACAATCTATTAGGCCAGTTCTACTCTCCGGGTTACGGTAGAAAAAGCTTACGAAACCGGTGAAAACGATAATGGGGGAAGCAAGAGTTCTCTTTGGTTTTCCGGTGCCTTGCTCAGCTCAAGTAGGCGCGCTGTGATCCGGTCAGGCGGTCGATAGTGATCCCCATTGCCGAGAGCTTTAGTGCGGCTACTTCGCGATCCAGCTCCGCCGGAAGGGGGATTACAGTGTGCGGTAGCCCCTTGTTTTTTCGCAGGTAGTCCATCGCCATGAACTGCAGGGCGAACGAGAGATCCATGATCTCTGCCGGGTGACCGTCGCCGGCAGCGAGGTTGACCAGTCTACCTTCAGCCAGCAGGTAAATCCTGCGGCCGTCTGCGAAGCGGTACTCTTCAATATTCGGCCGCGGCTTACCGGCAGGTGCGGCAAGCTTGTTTAAAGCTATTTTATCAATTTCTACGTCAAAATGGCCGGCATTGGCCAGAATAGCTCCATCTTTGAGGTGGGGCAGGACCTCTGCGCCGATCACATCGCAGCAGCCGGTGGTGGTGACAAAAATATCTCCGCAAGATGCCGCTTCACGCATCGGCATGACCTGGTATCCCTCAATTGCCGCTTCAAGCGCGCGCACCGGGTCTACTTCGGTAACGATTATCCGGGCCCCTAATCCTTTGGCCCGCATGGCCACGCCACGCCCGCACCAACCAAATCCGGCCACGACTACGGTTTTGCCGGATATCAGCAGGTTGGTCGTACGCATGATCCCGTCCCAGACAGATTGTCCCGTGCCGTAGCGGTTGTCAAAAAGGTATTTGCTCAGGGCATCATTGACAGCAATAACCGGAAAGGCCAGCTCTCCCGCCGCAGCCAGCGATCGCAGGCGGGTTAGACCGGTGGTGGTCTCCTCGGCACCGCCGCGTACCTGCGGCAACAGGTCGGGCCGCTCGCGATGCAGCATCGTAATCAGGTCACCGCCGTCGTCAATAACCAGGTCGGGGCCGGTCTCAATGGTGCGGCGGAGATGCTCTCGATACTCCTCCGCAGTGGCACCATGCCAGGCAAATACAGCGATTCCGTCTTCTACTAGGGCGGCGGCAACATCATCTTGCGTAGAAAGCGGGTTGCTGCCGGTAACAGTTACCTGTGCGCCGCAGCGTTGGAACACTGTGGCCATGTAGGCGGTTTTTGCTTCAAGATGGATACAGACGGCCATTTTCAATCCGGCAAAAGGGCGGCCGGAGGCATATTTTTCAGCCAGGTTGCTTAATACCGGCATATGCTTGCTTACCCAGGCGATCTTCTTTTGTCCTTCCGGAGCTTTCTCTGGGCTGTGGATCATATTCATGGTCGTGCCACCTTCCGTTTTATAATCTCTTTATCTATAGTTTCCTATCGGGATCAGAAAACCTGCCTAATTTATTTCAAAAAGAGGATTTTATACGGGTGTGTTGAATATAAGTAAACAGGTAGCACGAATATAATAATGATAACACCAAAAGGTTCTTGTCTTACCCCTTTAGTGCTACGAATAAGATATTGCGTAATATTGCTCTCCTGTCACTCGGCAGTTTCCGGGAGATTAAAGATTTCGGATGCGGTAGGGCGGGAGGGGAAGCTGTCAGGGAGCTTCGCTCCTGCGCCTTAGATCAATGAGAAGTGGTTGCTTCTCGATGGCATTACTCCCCTCCGCTCTTTTTTTCCTCGGGGTACCATTTACCTTCTTTTACAATTGAAAAAGGATTTTTTGTTCCCTTTCAAGAATCAAAATACCAAACTGAGCGGTAGCGGTCTCCATGAAAGTGGGATTAGGGTCGATCCAGGTTCACGCCGGCGTCTAAGTAAATAAGTGGTTATCGGTTTTTACAATATTTAATCGGAAAACATTTTAAAAAGATTGGTCTCCTACCGCGGCAATAATTTTCCGAGTGGTCACAGGTTACCGTTATGGCAAGCGGGCATATTTAAATTCAATGGAAAGGGCAGGTGAGAGGCGGTGAGGGTCTATGATCTTATCTTAAAAAAACGTGGCGGAGGCGAGCTTTCACGCGAAGAGATTAATTACCTTATTGCCGGATACACCGCCGGAACCATCCCTGACTACCAGCTTTCCGCCTTCGCCATGGCGGTCTATTTTCAGGGAATGACGGATCGAGAGATGCTCGATTTAACTCTGGCTATGGTTGGTTCAGGCGATACCGTATCGTTAAGTAAGATCCCCGGGGTAAAAGTAGATAAGCACAGCACTGGCGGGGTCGGTGATACCACCACCCTGGTCTTAGCCCCCCTTGTAGCTGCCGCCGGGGTGCCGGTAGCCAAGATGGCTGGCCGTAGCCTCGGTCATACCGGTGGGACTCTCGATAAACTGGAAGCGATCCCTGGTTTTCAGAGCAGTCTCTCTATTGACGAAATGATTAAGGCTGTCCAGACATGCGGCATTGCCGTGGTCGGCCAGACTGCAAACCTCGTCCCTGCCGATAAGAAACTTTACGCCCTGCGCGATGTTACCGCTACCGTAGACAGCCTGCCCTTGATCGCTACCAGTATCATGAGTAAAAAACTGGCGGCGGGGGCTGATGCCTTCGTTCTTGACGTTAAAACGGGGGACGGTGCCTTCATGAAAGAGCTGGAAGAGGCCTTCACCTTGGCTGAAGCGATGGTTGAGATCGGCACCGGGGCGGGACGCGAAACTATAGCAGTGATCACGAATATGGATCAGCCGCTCGGCTGGGCTGTCGGTAACGCTCTGGAAGTGAAAGAGGCCATATTGACCCTGCAAGGGAAAGGTCCGGTTGACCTGGCAGAGCTCTGCCAGGTCCTGGGCAGCTGGATGCTGCTCTTAGGCGGCAAAGCTACTTGCCTGCAGGAAGGCCGGAAGATACTTGAACAGACGATCGCTAGCGGGGCTGCCCTAGATAAACTCAGAGAGCTGATCCGTTTGCAGCACGGCGATACCGCGGTGGTCGACGATTTTTCGCCACTTCCCCGGGCTAAGGTAACGGTTCCGGTTAAAGCCGTGGATAGAGGTTACGTTCATCGCCTCAGAGCAGAGACAGTTGGCCGGGCAGCGATGGCCCTGGGGGCGGGCCGCGAAACTAAAGATGATCCTGTCGATCTCGCTGTCGGGGTTGTCCTGGTTAAAAAAGTGGGCGACCGGGTTGATCCCGGTGACGAGCTGGCGATGATTCATCTTAACTGTGCGCCGGAGGCCCCGCTGGCAGCCGCGGCCCGCGGCTTGATTTTAGAAGCCTATGAGGTTAAACCCGCACCGGTGGCAAAACCGCAACTTATATTTGGCTATGTTGACCGCGCCGGACGCCATAGAATCTTTTAACCGGCTCCGGTCGAGCAATTATCCCAGGACGAGCTCCATAGTTGCACTTATTTTTGTACTTATCTACATAGAACCGCCCTTTCCATAATATTAGGAGTATGGTAAATTATAAGCGTTATCAAATAAGTTACCGGAGATGACACACCGGTAACTTTGTCTGAATGAAGGTGGGAAATTGGATTTGCAAGAGGTAATTATCTATACTGACGGGGCTTGCTCCGGTAATCCCGGACCGGGGGGCTGGGCTGCGGTAATTATTGGCAACAGCGATGGCGCCGGGGTTAAGGAAATATCCGGTGGCGAGCTACATACTACCAACCAGCGGATGGAGCTGCGGGCGGCGGTTGAGGCTTTACGGACGCTTTCTGGGCCGAGCCGGGTACGATTGCACAGCGACAGCGCTTACCTGGTTAATGCCTTTCGACTCCGCTGGATCTCGCGCTGGCAGGTGAACGGGTGGCGCACTGCCGCCAACAAGCCGGTCCAAAACCAGGATCTCTGGCAGGAGCTGGTTGAGCTTACCTCGAAGCACCGGGTAGAATGGCGCAAAGTAAAGGGGCACAGCAACGACTTTTATAATGATCGCTGTGATGAGCTCGCCCGCCGGGCGATCCCCTATCCGGACAGTTAAGCGCAGCCGAGCCTGCTTTTGACGAATAAATGAGAAGAGGTGACAAAAAAACGGCGCTTCCCCGGTGTCCCGGGTTGACGATAGCTGCTGTTGAGAACATTAGAATGGCACACATGCCGAGGAGCTGAGAAGATGCACCGGTTGGGTATTCTTACAGGAGGGGGCGACTGCCCCGGGATTAACGCTGTCATCCGGGCGGTGACAAAAAGCGCCCTCTACCGCTATAATATCGAAGTTATTGCTTTTAATAATGGTTTTAAGGGCCTCGTGGAAAACGAGGCCTGGTTGATCGGTGAAGAGGCCGCCTCCGGTATTCTTCACCGCGGTGGCACCATTCTCGGTACGACTAACAGGGATAATCCTTTTCGTTTTCGCGTAACCGGAGCAGATGGGAAGGTCACCTACGAGGATCGCTCCGCGGATGCTCTCCGGCACGTTGACGAATGGAACCTGGACGGTTTGATTGTCGTCGGAGGTGACGGCAGCCTTACCTTAGCCCATCGCTTTACCGAGATGGGGGTTCCCGTGATCGGTATCCCTAAAACAATCGACAACGATCTCGGGGCTACCGAAGTTACTTTTGGTTTTGACACGGCGGTGGCCACTGCTACGGATGCGATCGATCGCCTGCATACTACTGCCGAATCCCATCACCGGATCATGGTGCTCGAGGTGATGGGACGAAATGCGGGCTGGATTGCTCTGCAGGCGGGGATGGCCGGTGGCGGTGATATTATCCTGATCCCCGAACTTTCTTTTAACTACGGGGCAGTAATTGAGAAGATCAGGCAACGGCGTTCCCGGGGTAAAAAGTTTAGTATCGTGGTTGTAGCTGAAGGGGCTTTTCCTGAAGGCGGCTCCCCGGTCTACCAGACTGCAGGCGGGGCGAAAAGACTGGGCGGGATCGGGCAGATCGTGTCTGAAGAACTTGAGCAGAGGACGGGGATCGAGAGCAGGGCTACGGTTTTAGGACATCTGCAGCGTGGCGGTTCGCCGACACCCTTTGACCGGGTCCTGGCGACCCGTTTTGGCGTTGCCGCCGTCGAGCTGGCTACTGCTGGATGTTGGAATCAGATGGTCTGCCTTCAGGGTGGAGTGATCCGGGGGGTTCCCCTGGCCGAAGCGATCGCTGAAATAAAGCGCATCGATCCTGAATGTGAGCAGCTAAAAGCGGCCTTGGCTGTGGGCATGTCGTTCGGTCGTTAAGACCGCGGGTGGTTATCTAAGCTGGAGTGCTGGCCGGGTTCTGTGAGCGTGAAGACGGCTTATGGAAAGATAGGGAACAGCTACATCAAATAATTACCGCTTAACTGCATATATTACTCCTACAGTATTTATTCTATACCGGTCTGGTCAAAGAAACCTAAAATGGTATAAAACACTTTATTGAGATAGTTTATGGACAACAAAGATAAAAGATGCTAATATTCGTTTAACAATTAAAAAAGAGAAATTCAGGTAAAGCAGAAGAACATTGCCGAAAGGGGAGAAATATAATGAAATTACGGGGAAACGCTGTTGTGGCTCAATCAGGGGGCCCCACCGCTGTAATTAACAGCAGCGTTTGCGGAGTAATTCAGGAATGGTTAAAAGCTGATCCGCCCGGGAAGCTTTACGGCGCCCTTTTTGGGATCAGGGGTGTTTTGGAAGAGAATCTGCTTGATCTTTCTAAGCAGCCAAAGCACATTATTGAGGGTTTGCGTTATACTCCCGGGGCTGCTTTAGGATCGAGCCGCTACAAGCTCTCGAGGGAAGAAGACTACGCCCGCCTGTTCGAGGCATTTAAAAAGCATGATATCCGTTACTTTTTCTATATCGGCGGCAATGACTCCATGGATACTGCAGATAGAATAAACCGCTTTGCCGATAAAGCAAACTACGAAATCCGGGTTATCGGAATCCCCAAAACCATCGATAACGATCTGCCTCATACCGATCATACCCCTGGCTATGGCAGTGCAGCCAAGTTTTTAGCGGCGACAGTACGCGAAACCGGTCTTGATCTGCAAGGGCTGGTTACCAGCAACCGTATTGTTGTCCTTGAAGCCATGGGTAGAAACGCCGGCTGGCTTACCGCTGCAGCCGCCCTGGCTAAAAGAGAAGAATACGAGGCGCCCCACCTGATCTATCTGCCTGAAGTTGCTTTTGATAGGGAGCGGTTTCTCCAAGAAGTTGCTGCAGTTTATCGCGAGTACAGATTTGTCTATATCGTGGCCTCAGAAGGAATTCGCTATGCCGACGGCAATTATGTTTTTGCCGGTAAAGAGAAAGACCCCTTCGGGCATGTTCGTCTCGGCGGCCTGGCCGACACCTTAAAGGAGATGATTGAAGAAGAGTTGCAGGTTAATGTCAGGGGCATTACCCTGGGGACATTACAGCGGGCAGCAGCACATTTCGCCTCCCGGACCGATGCTGATGAAGCCTATATGGTGGGTGCCGCTGCTGTAAAGGCGGCCCAGAGAGGTGAGTCTGATGTCATGATTACTCTGGTCCGGGACGAGAAGGCCGCTACGTACCGCTGCAGCACCGGAACAGTAGATCTCTCTACTGTGGCCAATGTAGAAAAGAAGGTTCCCGCTGACTGGATTGCCCCTTCAGGCAGCTATGTCCAGAATAAATTTTTGGACTATGCCCGCCCTCTGATCACGGGTGAAGTCAGCCCGGTATTTAAAAATGGACTACCGGATTTTATCCATCTGCAAGATTTTGATCTTCCAGAACTGAGAAGGAGGCTCGACAGCGATGCCGCTAGTACCGTTAAATGAAATTTTAAGTAAAGCTGAAGGTGAAGGTTATGCCGTCGGTGCGTTTAATTGTAACAACATGGAGATTGTCCAGGCGATCGCCCGGGCAGCTGATGAGGAGAGCTCGCCGGTAATCATCCAGGCTAGCCAGGGTGCGATCCGGTATGCTGGTCTGCAGTATATCGTTGCCCTGGTTAACCAGGCTGCTGCCGGGGTGCCTGTCCCGGTAGTGCTGCACCTCGATCATGGAACCAGCTTTGAGCAGGTGATCCAATGTATCCGCTACGGTTTTTCCTCAGTAATGATTGACGGATCGCAGCACCCCCTGGAAGAAAATATTAAGCTGACTAAAAAAGTGGTTGAGATCGCTCATGCCGTAGGGGTTACCGTTGAGGGCGAACTCGGGAGGATCGGTGGCACCGAGGATGATATCAGCGTCAGCGAAGCTGAAGCCTTTTTTACCGATCCTGAAGAGGCGAAGTACTTTGCAGAAGAAACCGGTGTCGATGCCCTGGCCGTCTCTATCGGAACAGCCCACGGCCGCTACAAAGGGGTGCCCCGGCTTGATTTTGAAAGGCTGCGCAAGATCAAACAAATTACTCCCTGTCCAATAGTGTTGCACGGTTCTTCCGGAGTTGCCGATGAGGATATCAAAAAAGCGGTGAGCCTGGGTGTAAGCAAAATCAACATCGATACAAACATCCGCGAGGCTTTCACCGGTGCAATTCGTGAATATCTACCAGCACACCCGGATGAGATAGATCCGCGTAACGTCCTAAAACCGGCCCGTGAAGCGGCGACAGCAATTATCCGTGAAAAGATTCGTCTTTTCGGTTCCTCCAACAAGGCCTAGGGGATAGGAGAACCTTTGTCCCACTTCTTTATTTATTTTTTACGGGACACCGGGGGTTGTTTCCGGTGTCCCGTCTTGTTTTAACACGGGGGTGCAATTGTTAAAATTAAAGTTATCTGCATTGCCGCAAAGGCCAGGAAAACTCCCCAGGCGTAATAATCATTTTTACCCATGCGTAGTACTTTCATTTTTGTTCTTCCGGTTCCTCCAGTATAGCAACGCGATTCCATGGCCGTGATCAGCTCGTCGGCGCGCTTGAACGCATTAACAAATAAGGGGAGCAAAACCGGAAAAAGTTTAAGCATTTTCTGGATGAAATTACCTTGTTTAAAGTCAACGCCGCGTGCGGTTTGCGCCTTAATAATTTTCTCGGCTTCTTCGGCCAGCGTGGGGACAAAACGAAGCGCAATCACCATGGTCAGGGCCAGCTCCTGAGCGGGCATGCCGATTTTTTGCAAAGGTCGGAGCAGAGCCTCAGTTCCATCGGTTAGTTCAACTGTAGAGGTAGTTAAGGTAAGTATGGTGGTCATCAGAAAGAGCAGCAGAACCCGGATTGACATCAAGGTACCGATATGAAAGCCCGCATCGGTAGCCTCTAAGATCCACCAGGAGAAGATAACTTTTGAGCCCGGCGGTTTTTGCAAAAAAACTTGAAACAGCCACATCATTGCCAGAAAAGGCAGCATTGGCTTCAGCCCCCTGAGGGCATAACCAAGCGGTATTTTTGCGGTTAGGATTAGCCCGAAGGCGAAAGCGGCAAAAAAAGCATAAGCGGTATAATTATTGGTAAACAAGAGTAGCCCAATCAACCCGGCAGCACCGGCAATTTTAGTCCGCGGATCGAGGCAGTGCAGTGCTGTTTTTCCAGGAAGATAGATCCCGAGGGTCAGGTTTTTGGTTAATTCCAACTTTATTCCCTCCCCGGCATGTTCAACATTTTAACAATTTCAGAAATAGCTTCATGAATATTTAAGACTCCGGTCGTCACTGTAAAACCATTTTCACGTAAACGTTGCATCACTTCGATCACCTGGGGCGGTTCCAGGCCAATCTGCTGTAGCTGGCCGATTTTGGTGAGCACCTCTCGAGTAGGACCGTCGTCGATAATTCTCCCCTGGTCCATGATGATGATGCGTTCAACCAGGCGGGCGACGTCATCCATGCTATGAGAGATTAAAATTACGGTCATCTTTCCTTCTTGATGCAGGTTTTTAACTACGTTCAAGATCTCTTTACGACCGCGGGGGTCCAATCCTGCGGTAATTCCGTCAAGAATCAAAACTTTGGGCTGGCAGGCAAGGACTCCGGCGATGGCTGCTCTTCTCTTTTGCCCGCCGCTTAAAGCAAAGATATCCCGCTTGAAAAAGGTATCGTAATCCAACCCCACCAGGGCCATTGCTTCCCGGACCCTTTTACGAATCTCTTCCGGAGAGCATCTCTGGCATGTCGGTCCGAAGGCGATATCTTCTCCTACTGTGGTTTTAAAAAGCTGGTGCTCGGGGTTTTGAAAGACATAACCGACATCAAACCTGATCTGCACCAGGTCGGTATTGCGATCGGCTGTGTCCCTTCCATCGATTAGCACTCTGCCGCTTTTGGGGATATAAAGCGCATTGAAATACTGGCCCAATGTTGACTTGCCGGACTGGGATGGGCCAATCAAGCCGACAAATTCCCCGTCATCTATTTTCAGATTAATGTCGAACAGGGCCTGCCGGGCAAAAGGCGTACCTTCTTTGTAGGTGTGGTTTAAATTTTCGACTTCAATTGGCATAGGTTGCTGACAAGCTCCTCCACGTGCAAAATGCCGGGGGCTACCGGAAAACCCCTCTGTATCAATTCATCGGCCAGCTGCGCGGCCACCGGTATATCGAGGCCCACCTCTTTGATCAGGCTGCTCTGGCTGAAGATATCACCCGGGGGACCATCCATCTTAATTTCGCCACAATCCATGACTGCAACCCGATCAAAATAAACCGCCTCGCTCATGAAATGAGTGATAAAAATAATGGCGATCCCCTCATCACGGTTCAGCTTTTTTAAGCTCTCGAGCACCTGTTTCCGGCCAAACGGATCCAGCAGGGCAGTAGGTTCGTCGAGGACAATACAATCGGGTTTCATCGCTAAAACCCCGGCGATGGCCACGAGCTGTTTTTGCCCTTCCGAAAGGTGACAGATAGACTCACGGCGGTATTTAAATATATTCAGGGTGGCCAGTGCGTGGTTGACCCGCCTCCTGATCTCTGCTTGGGGAATCCCCAGGTTTTCGGGTCCAAAGGCAACATCTTCTTCTACGATGGAGCTAACCAGCTGGTTGTCGGGGTTTTGAAAAACCATCCCTACTCTTTTACGTATCTCTATCAGCTGTTTTTCCTGGTTGCTGTTGGTGGTGGAAAGACCATGGACAAGAACTTCGCCGGATGTGGGGGTCAGCAGCCCGTTGAAGTGTCTGGCCAGGGTAGATTTTCCCGATCCGTTCGGGCCAATTACAGCAATGAATTCGCCTTCTTTAATCCGCAAGTTGATCTCTTTCAGTGCGTGCACTGGATTTTCGGTTGCGGATCCGTAGGTGAAAGATACGTTTCTAAAATCAATTAAGTATTCCAAGGTTAACCTCCGGAGATGAAAATAAAATAGTCCCCCACAAGGCTACGAATGGGCTTTGCCGACGTCGTCTTCAAATATCATGATGCGCTGCAAGCCTAAAACCAGAACTACTGTAATGATGGTTCCGACGATTAGCTCAATAATACCGTGTGAAACAGCGACAAGGACAGCGGCGGCCATAGGGAGAAGACCTCTTAGTACGCACATCCCCAGCACGAGGACTGTATTGGTGGCACTACCGACAGCTCCGCCGAGCGCGGCGGCTAGACCCCGGTTAATCCTTTTTGTTGCTGCGTAAGCATAATAGGCAAAAACGCCGATAAATAATCGCGGCAAAATCGCTACCAGGGGATCGGCAAACAAAGGGTTATCCGCCCTTAAAAAGCTGATAAGGCCAAAAATAAGGCCGATTAGTAAGCCGACGACCGGGCCTTCGAGAATACCCCCGAGAATGGCTGGAATATGCATAATGGTCATATTTCCGGCCGGAGTAGGAACGGGGATAAAACCGAGAAATGGGATATAGCCCATCAGGATGGCGATAGCCCCCAGAACTCCGGATACGACAATCTTGCGAGTGGTCAGCTTCATTGCTGTTTCCTCCTCTATACTTAAATGTTGAGAAACAGGTAACAAGTTTTTAGTTCTACATCGAAAAGCTGATTCCTTCATCATCTGAAATCTCAATATTTATATTCTTTGCTTATTCGACAAAATTATTGTAATAAATAATAAAATGCATCACTATGCTACATGCAAATTATTCCGCATAGATTCCGGGAGAATGTTCAACAACCCACAAAATTTGGCATCCTGATAAATCATGAGGCGGGGGGAAGGCCGAGGGCGGCTCCACAAAATCTATCGTATTTACAACAAGGTAAAGCTTTAGCGGGCAATTGAGGACAGTGGGGCGGGAGGATCTCAACTCGCCGTGTTGCTTTTTAATATCAGCGGCTGGCGCCGCCTCCTCCGGAGGAACCGCCGCCGAATCCGCCGCCTCCGCCGAAACCACCGCCTCCAAAGCCACCAAACCCTCCGAAGCCGCCGGTGGGGAACCTTCTTTTAGAAGAAGGGCCTCCCCGCCTAAAAGTATTGAAGATGAACGGGATAAAAAGGAAGAGGAGAAGAAAAAGGATGATAATAACAAGCTCCCCTTTATCTAACGCATCGGAAGATTGTGCCTGGTACTCCTCCAGGGGGGCCAAGGCCTCTTCGAAGCTGACCCCGTATTCTGCGGCCACCTCTGCCGCCAGGGCCAGGTAGCCCATCCGGATTCCGGCGGCATAATCCTGCTTCTGCCATTCGGGAAGAACATAGTAATCAAGAATATAGCCTGCTTTTCCATCGGGAATGGCGCCCTCCAGGCCGTAGCCCACCTCAATACGCACCTTGCCGCTCTGACCGGTCAGAAGTCTTTCCCGATCCACCAGGAGGAGCACCCCGTTATTTTGTTCTCTCTTGCCTAAACCCCAGCTGCGGAAAAGCGATAGGGCATATTCTTCAATTGGCATACCGTCCAGACTTTCCACCGTAACTAGGATCACTTCTGCTCCCGTCTTTTTCTCGATAGCTTCACCAATGTTGGAGAGCTCCGCCAGCGTTTTTGCATCAAGAAGATTACCGCAGTCGTGTACATATGAGGCCGTCTTTGGGGGCGGTATTACCGCTTCAACGGGTAACGCTGCAAGTCCCAACAGGGCGGCGAACAAAATGGCAGCTGCGGTGCAGGATAATTTTAATGCTCGCTTCACATTGCCCTCCCCTTAAGAGATGGTTCGCTGGCTCATAACAAGTTCTTTTGCAAAGATGGCGGCAGCCCCATATTAATTGTCGAAATCAACCCGGGGGACGGTGTGAGCCTCTTCATCCGCTTCAAAGTAATCTCTGCTGCTAAAACCGAATAGCCGGGCGACGATCACCGTCGGGAAGCGGCGCACGGCGGCATTGATCTCTTTCACCGACGCATTGTAATCCATCCGGGCCACGGCAATACGGTTTTCCGTTCCGGCCAGTTCGTCCTGCAGCTGGCGATAATTGGCGTCGGCTTTCAGGTTGGGGTAATTTTCGACGATCGCCAGCAGCCTGGAAAGAGCGCCGGACAGCTCCTGGTCAGCAGCAGCGGCAGCTTCAGGATCGGTTAGAGCTCCGGCGAGTTTAGCGCGTGCGGCGCTGACGCCATCAATGACCTCTTTTTCATGTGCGGCGTACCCTTTCACCGTTTCCACCAGGTTGGGGATCAGGTCTACGCGGCGCTGCAGCTGGTTTTCAACCTGGCTCCAGTTGTTATTTACCTGTTCATCGAGGTTGACCAGGCGGTTGTAGCTACCGACCAGTGCTAGAATCAGAATTAGTAATATAACGATTATTCCAAGAAGAATTTTCAGGCTATTTTTCATCTTTTACGCCTCCTCGGCATGGTTATCTCTCGGCTTTTAATTGATATTCAATTGTTTCAATCATTGTAACCGAAACCTATGGCACCGTAAAGAGTTTCTTCTGTCATTCTGCTTCTTCTCCACGGTCATTTAGTGTCCCTACCTTATAAATGAAAGAACAATATTGTCGCTATAAAACCGTGGCTCCCAGGCGGATATCCCCATCAAGGCCTTGTGATAGTTTCCGGGGATCTTTAACGAACGGTGAAAGCCGTTACCGGTATACCACCGGGGATTATCCCTAGGATATTTTTTTCAGGTCAATTCCGTACTAACGGTCGCTGTTAGAAAAAGGTTAAAGCTACTACTTAATGCATGAGTCGACCCGTCAACTAGTTTTAATGCCTGAGAAGAGAAATCCTAAAAAAGGATCTCCACCTTTTATCCAGAACTTAAAACCATAATTAAATAGTTTTGCGAATATAGAAAAGACAGGGAGGAATTAGATGATGGAAAGTCAGGATTACCGGGTGTACCCGTACCGCTGGGTAGTGTTGCTTGCATTCATGTTTATCAACCTGACCATTCAAATGCTGTGGATCTCTTTTGCCTCTATTACCGGCCCCGCAGCGGCATACTACGGGGTAACCGATCAGCAGATCGGACTTCTGTCAATGATTTTTATGATCGTTTATATCCCCCTTTCCATACCCGCCTCCTGGGTCATCGATACGTTCGGCATCCGCATCGGGGTCGGTATTGGGGCGGTCTTGCTTGGCGTTTTTGGCCTGCTGCGCGGTATCTACGCCTCAGACTACCTGATGGTACTCATCTTTACAGTCGGCATCGCCATGGGGCAGCCTTTCCTGCTAAATGCCCAGACGAAGGTAGCGGCATGCTGGTTTGCCATCAGCGAGAGGGCCACCGCGGCGGGCCTGGCCACTGTAGCTAACTTTATCGGTACCGGGATCGGCCTGGCGGTAACCCCTTTTCTTTTGGAAAACTACAGCTTGAATCTAATCCAACTCATCTACGGCGCGGTGGCTGCGCTTTCGGCCTTGCTGTTCCTGGTGCTGGTCCGGGAACGGCCGCCTACACCGCCCTGCCCCGCCGGTCATGATCAACGGGCGCTAATGCTTGACGGGCTTAAGCAGATGTTGCGACAGGGTGATTTTTGGAAAATGATCTTTGTTTTCTTTGTTGGGCTGGGCATATTTAACGGCATCGCCACCTGGATCGAGAGTATCGTTCGGCCGCGCGGCTTCACAGTCACACAGGCCGGTCTGCTGGGTGGTCTGCTCCTGGCTGGGGGCATCGCCGGTGCAATCGTGCTCCCGTCGTTATCGGATTACTTTTTGAAAAGAAAGCCTTTTCTACTTTTGGGAATGATCTGTGCCGTTCCTGGGTTGATTGGCATTACCTTTGCCCCAAGTTATGGCCTGATGATCGTTTCAGTCCTGGTTCTCGGATTTTTCATGATGGGCCTTGGCCCGGTCGGCTACCAGTATGCTGCAGAGCTAACCTACCCGGCTCCGGAGGGAACCTCAAACGGTCTTCTTGTACTGGCCGGCCAGATTTCGGTAGTCTTTGTCTACGCCATGGAGGCCTTTAAGAGTGCCGACGGCTCCTTTACGGTTCCCCTGGTTGCCCTGACCGTTTTGATGGTGGTCTGCTGTATTCTAATTGCCACGCTAGAGGAGTCAGATTACCTGAAAGGGGTTGCCGAACAGAGAATGATGGCTGGTACGGCGAAGGTATCGAGTTAAAATTGCCCTTTCTTTGGGCTTACTCCGGAGGTGACTAGGGGAGACCTGCTTAAACAGTCTGATAGAGACGTTGCCAAACTATTCAGGTTAGAAGCCTATTCATGCTTTTTAAAAGATGCTTATCAAGTTGTTCTTTTTAACTTGTCCCTTTAATTCAGTCTACTAGATCATTGTAGAACAATTTATGCCGGTTTAGCCGAAATGTTGTGGTATAATAATATCCGCACGAGCTCTTCAGCAGTTCCGTTTCCCCGGGGCAGCGTGTGTGGAGATTTTCCGGAATATTTTGCCGGCTGGAGCCTGAGAGCTCGGTTTTATCCCTTGCTCTACCTGTTAGTTTGGCATCCGGTTCCCTGGATTGGGAGAGCGAGATGTCTCTTGCAGTTCATCTGTTGGGCCAGCTGAACACCCGGCAGGTGCTTCATATCTTTTCGAAAAAGCTGCTCTGCACTACGGTTACTGGAACCGGAGGTCAACGCCATCGCCGACTACTACTGCTTTTTAACCCAGGCGTCAAATCTCTCCATCAGCGCTTAAGACCCGGCCCTCTATCTGCCGAAGATGGTTAACCCTCAATTTGAGGAGCTAGATGACGAAATGAATGCTTTTTCTTTACCAGTATTGAAAGCTTGTGCATGGAGATGGCATCATTGGAGCTTACAATTCGCTTTATTGGCCTAATTGTTGCGCTATTATATGTAATTTTCAGTATTGACGATATAATTTGGGATATTGCTCATTTTGTTAAGAAAAGGGTTGATACCGAAGAAGATCAGTTGCCTTTAGAAAAACTGGATGCCATCCCGCCTAAACTTCTGGCCGTTATAATTGCCGCGTGGCACGAGGAGAGAGTTCTCGAACTTGTAATTGAAAATATGCTGGCATCCATACAGTATCCCCAATCGATGTACCATATCTTTGTCGGTGTATATCCAAATGATGATGCCACTGTTGCGGTTGCTAAAAGACTTGAAAAAAAGCATCAAAATGTTCACATGGTAATAAACACTCATGACGGACCAACCTGCAAAGCCGACAATATTAACAACGTTATTGCATTCATAAAGCAGTTTGAGGATGACCGCGATTGGCGTTTCAGTTCTATTACAGTACATGATGCAGAAGACGTTGTGCATCCATATGAACTTAAGGTTACTAATTACCTTCTGGATCATTATGATTCTTTGCAGTTTCCTGTATTTCCTTTACAAAGAATGCCTACCTTGAAAAATTTCTTCTCAAGCATGACTTCTGGAACCTATGCCGATGAATTTGCCGAAAACCATTTCAGAATGATGAAAATGCGGGAAGCAATGTCTGCGATAGTCCCTTCTGCAGGAACCGGTTTTGTCATTTCACGCCGTATCTTGGAGCAATTCGGAGATCAACCCCTCTTCCCCGAAGACACCCTGACTGAGGACTATAAGCTCTCTATTGCCTTGGCACAGAAAGGATTTCATGTGCATTACGTTTTAGAAAAGGTACAGCGCCTACTTGATGACGGCACTGTCAAATGGGAGTATATAGCGACTCGCAGTATTTTCCCGGCAACATTTAAAAAATCTGTTCAGCAAAGAACACGATGGATTTACGGCATCAGTATGCAATCGGTTAAATTTGCCGATATTTTCAAACCAAGTGAGATTGGATTCGCGGGCAGGTATACATTATACAAGGATTTGAAGGCTAAATTTGTTAATCTGCTACTGCTACCCGGTTATCTCATATTTATCTATTTTATTATATCGCAGTTTGTGTCGATTCCAATCATGTATCCTATCTATACATTTTCCTGGTGGTTATGCGTTTTACTGACAATAATAATGTTGCTTCGCCAGATAATACGGGCAATTGCCATTAGAAATGTCTATGGTTTTAAAAGCATGGTCTTTGCCTGTCTGCTACCTCCGCTGATGCCTATTCGTCTTGTCTGGGGTAATATAATCAATTTGTCTGCTACCTTATGCGCATGGAAGCAGCTAATTTTCGGTTTTAAAAAAGGGGATAAGGAAAAGAAGGTGACCTGGAATAAAACAGATCACGAATTTTTGGACAAGCATATTCTATATCGCTATTATCGCAATATTGGCGATCTGCTTCTGGAGAAACAGTATATTGATGTAGATTCATTGGACCAATTTCTTGAGCAGTCTCGCAAGGAGGGTTTGCGTCTCGGCGATCTTCTTTTGCAGAACAGCATAATAACAGAGGAACAGCTTATGATTGCAGTTGCCAGTTCTCAACATAAGTTATTTGTAAAAAATATATCATCATTTATAAGCAATACTGTAGATGAATTTGATAAACACTGGCTTGAACAATCGTTAATTTACCCTCTTCTGAAAACAAAAAATGGCTATGTTTTTGCCGAAACAAACTTCACCCCCCCTGATACATTTGAAAATCTCAAAACTGGCGGGGCTGGAATACATACTGTTTTTACAACAAAGGCTAAAGTATTAGAAGCTATTAATAGCCATGGTACAGCAAGCGCTGATTCAAGTGTCAACCTGGTTACTGAACTGCTGCTGCAAGATAAAATAACATGGGAGCAGGCGGTGCTGGCTCTGGATAATCAAAATTTCATTCCTGATATTTTGGGTTATATGGGGTTAAGACCGGCTAAAGTAAAAATAGAGCGATCACTTGGCGATGCAATAAATGCATAACTGCAGAATCAAGCCGAGCTGCTTTTTCTGCTACCGGCATTCATCCTGGGGACGAGGTCTACAGTATCCCCTACAGAGGGCTGCTCACCAGGGAAAGGTAAAGATTGCTTAAGAACAATTTAATGTCGGTTTTTATCGAAAAGTTTAGAATATACATTAGTGTCATTTATTATAGTAAATGGTATAATATTTACAGGACCGCCTGAGCATATTGTCCCCCGCCGGAAAAGCCCAGTTGCAGGTCGAATTCATCACCAACGATGAATTAAAGAGATATATGATCGTCGATTCTTAAGTGCAGCAGAAAGAGCTTTCCAGGATCGCCGGGAGCAAGTAATTGATACAGGTGACAGGGGTGGTCCCGTTTGGGCCTTGAGCTCCGTCCCTTAGCGGCCATAGGCCTGTGCTATATCGCCGGGATTGCGCTGGGGCGGCTCTGGCTGGAGGCGCCGCTTTGGGCGGTATTGCTGCTGGGGCTGCTGCTGATTATTGCAGGATGGTCTTTCTGGAAAGGGCGCCTTAGCCTGTTTGCGGCGCTTTTGCTTTTAATAGCGGCGGCTGCTGGGGCGGTGGCTTTTTTTGTTTCGTTTTATCCCCGCTCTGCCGGCGAAAGGGTGCTCGATTATGCCGGCCGGCCTCTCTATGTCGAGGGGACGATTCTAGAGGAGCCGCTGCAATACGGCGATCATACCGCTTATGTCCTGCAGGTGGATACGGTCCAGACGGCGGAGGGGCGCCGCGATCTTGCGGGCAAGCTCCTGGTCAAAATTTACGGCGATGAGCAGGCGCTCTACCGCTTCGGCGAGAAGCTGCGCCTGCGCGGCACGATAATCGAGCCGAAAGGAAGGTGTGTCCCCGGCGGCTTCGACTACGCCTTTTACCTGCGCTCGCAGGGGATCGACGGCCTGGTCTACCCTAAACCGGTCCAGGTCAGCTCTCTCGGCGACGGGGCGCCCGGGCAGCTCGCCGCTTCAGCCGTTAGGCTGCGTAGCCGTATGACGGGCGTAATCGATAAAAACCTGCCTTCGCCGGCAGCGGAGCTGCTGGCGGGGATCCTCTTCGGGCAGCGCAGCCGCCTGCCGGAAGATATCCAGGAGAACTTCACTTCGAGCGGTGTAGGTCATTTGCTTGCGGTCTCCGGTCTTCACGTGGGGCTAGTAGCGGCGCTAATCCTGGGCCTGTGGCGTTGTCTGGGTCTGCAGGGGAAGCTGCCTCTCGCCATTACGATTGCTTTGGTTTTCAGTTACGCTTACCTGACCGGGATGCGCCCCTCGGCGTTGCGGGCGGCGGTGATGCTCTCTTTTGCCCTCGGGGCCCTGCTGCTTGAGCGGGAGCGGGATCTGCCGACCGCTGTGGCCATGGCCGCCCTGATCACCCTGGTGTTGAATCCGCTCAATCTTTTTACCATCGGTTTCCAGCTTTCTTATGCCGCCACCCTGGCGATCATCTATTTACAGCCGCCCCTGGCGGAACTTGCCCGCAACTTGGGCCTCCCCAAGTTCATTCGCCCTATTCTTACGGTGACACTGGCCGCGCAGATCGGGGTACTGCCGCTTTGTGCCTACTATTTTCAGCATATCCCCCTGGGGGCGCTGCTGTTTAACCTGGTCTTGCTGCCGCTAATGTCGCCGGTGGTGGGACTGGGCTTAGGCGGTGCCCTGCTCGGGCTCATCCTCCCGGTCGCTGCTTCGGCATTAATGTTCCCCTGCCGTCTGCTGCTTGAATTTATACTTTTCATTACCGGGCTGGCTCGCCACCCGCTGTTCTACCGGCCGGTCTACCCGCCGGGTGTGGCGGGGCTGGTTCTGATTTACGGGTTGCTTGTTGCCGCTGCGGCTCTATATTACCGCTATCGCCGGCGCCGGCAGCTGGAAAGAGAGTATTCAATAGTTCGCCCGCAGAGCCTGGATACGCCGCGGCAAAACCGCTCTTTAATACCAATAAACCAGAAAGTTTTTTTCCCCCGCAAATTGCTTTTGTTTACCGCTTTGGGGCTCACTGTCCTGCTGTTATGGGGCTCCGTTCTGCTTCCGTCCCGCTCATCCAGCCTGGAGGTCACCTTCCTCGATGTGGGCCAGGGGGCGGCGGCCCTGGTGGAGGCGCCCTGTGGGACAACTATCCTTATCGACGGGGGAGGGGAACCTCCTTACCGGGGCGATCCAGGTAGAACGGGCGAGATGGTGCTGCTTCCATATCTGCGGCGACAGGGGGTTCGTCGGATTGACCTCGCCGTGGTTAGTCACCCCCATGAAGACCATTTTGGTGGACTGCTTCCCCTGGTGGAGGAGATCCCTGTAAAAACGCTCCTGCTATCCCCGGTGCCGGGAGAATCGCCTTATTACGACCTTCTCCTGGAGCGGGCTGCGGCGCGGGACCTGTCCATTGAAAAGGTAGGCGCGGGACGCTGCTGGAGCTCATCCTGCGGCTTGCGCATCGAGACCCTAGGCCCTCCGGCAGAGCTTTTTGCGGGGACCGGCAGTGACCTGAATAATAGCTCCCTGGTGCTAAGGCTTGATTACGGAACAACCAGTTTTCTTTTTTGTGGTGATATTGAAGACGATGCCGCTCGGGAGCTTCTCAGGCAAAAAGCCAATCTCAGGGCGGAGGTGCTTCTCATTCCCCATCACGGCGGGTTTATGGCTGCTCTTCCCGATCTGCTCGCCGCAGTGCAGCCGCGGTATGCAGTCATCTCCGTGGGGCCAAATAATTTTGGCCATCCTCACCCGGATACCCTGGTCGCGTTGGAGGCGGCAGGGGTGGAAGTTCTACGTACTGACCGGCACGGCAGTATTATCATGAAAAGCAACGGCAGTGAACTCAACGTGAAAAGAATGCAGGAATCGGTCGAGCCGATCGGCGGGCGCTGATCGATCAGGTAAGTTTGACTAAATTTCGGGAATAATAAAGAAGCCGCTTCAAAGAAGCTTTAAAATTCAAGGTATCTGAAGGGTAAACCAACAGCAGGAGTGGAGCAGATGCGTATCTTAATGCTTACGTGGGAATACCCTCCCCGGGTGGTCGGCGGGATCGCCCATGTGGTCAGTGAACTTTCCCGCGCCCTGGCGGGCGAGGGAAATGAAGTTGAAGTGATCACCACCCTGGAAGAAAATTTACCGGAAGCAGAGAAAATTGACGGGGTGACCGTCCACCGGGTGGCCCCTTACCACGGCCGTCCGCTAAACTTTTTCGCCTGGGTGCACCAGCTGAACCTGGCCATGCTGGAGAAGGGGGTCAGCCTCAGCCAGCGGCGCCGTTTTGACTTGGTACACGCGCATGATTGGCTGGTGGCTTATGCCGGCCGGGGGATTAAGCATATTTTTCAGATGCCCTTGATCGCCTCGATTCATGCGACTGAATTCGGGCGCAACCACGGCCTGCATAATGATGAGCAGCGCTATATCGGTGAGGTGGAGTGGTCCCTGACCTATGAGGCCTGGCGGGTGATCTGCAACAGCCGCTATATGCGTGAAGAGATTGAAAGCGTTTTCAATCTGCCCCCGGATAAGATATCGATTATTCCCAACGGGATCCGCCCGGCGGCATTCCAGGTTTCCAGCCCCGATCCGGCGGTGCGGCAGAGGTTTGCCGCGTCTCAGGAGAAGATTCTTTTTTTTATCGGAAGGCTGGTGCGGGAGAAAGGGGTCCAGGTGCTGCTCGAGGCGCTCCCGATAATCAAAGAGCGGATTCCAAATGTGCGTGTGGTCATCGCCGGCCGGGGACCTTATGCCGAGGAGCTGCACCGCATTAGTTTACATCTAGGCCTCGATCAGCAGGTCACTTTTGCCGGCTATATCGATGAGGAGACGCGCAACCAGCTTTATGCCCATGCCGATGTTGCCGTCTTCCCCAGCCTTTACGAACCGTTCGGCCTGGTGGCGCTTGAGGCGATGGCCACGGGGACCCCAGTGGTGGTGAGCGATACCGGAGGCTTTGCTGAAACGGTGGTCCATGGGGTCAACGGGATCCGGGTCGCCCCGGGAAACGCTTCCGAGCTTGCCGGGCAGGTCTGTACCTTGCTGGGCGATCCCGAGCTGGCCCGCCGCCTAGCCGGCCGCGCCCTGCAGGATGTTGAAGAGAAATTCTCCTGGCCCTCGATCGCCCGTCGGTACGAAGCGATCTACCAGCAGATTGTTTTTTCACCGGAGGCCAGGCGCTGGCGCCGTGAAGCCGACCGGCTGGAACCTTCATTCTCAGGCCGGGAACCGGCCTCTTCTACCGTGGGGCCTCCCCCCTCCCGTTATACCTGAGCTGGTCAGTGCATTATGTTACCGGATGGAGGGATACTAAAAAAACCCGGTAGCAGCCGGATAGACTTTTTATCTTTTACGGGGGTGAAGATCTGTGAAAGCGGTAATTATGGCCGGGGGCGAGGGATCGCGCTTGCGCCCGCTGACTTGCGACCGGCCGAAGCCGATGGTTCCGGTGATGAACCGTCCGCTGATGGAGTACAGCGTGGAGCTGTTGCAGAAGCACGGATTTCGCGATATTGCAGTAACTTTGCAGTATTTGCCGGAGCAGATCAGGGATCATTTTGGGGATGGCCACCGGTTTGGGGTAAACCTGCACTATTTTGTGGAGGAGGAGCCCCTGGGAACCGCGGGAAGTGTTAAAAATGCAGCTGCGATGCTCGATGAGACCTTTATCGTCATTAGCGGGGATGCGCTCACCGATTTCGATCTTACCGAGGCGGTCGAGTTTCACCGCGCCCGCGGTGCCGCCGCTACCCTGATCTTAAAGTCGGTCGAGAACCCTCTTGAATATGGCTTGGTTATGCTCGAACCGGACGGGCGGATCAATCGCTTTCTGGAGAAACCGGGATGGGGTGAAGTCTTCAGCGATACGGTGAATACGGGGATCTATATCCTGGAGCCCGAGGTGCTCTCCCTGGTTGAACCGGGGCGGATGTTTGATTTTAGCAAGGATCTTTTCCCCCGCCTGCTAGAGATGAAAGAACCACTTTTTGGTTGTGTTCTGAACGGGTTCTGGTGTGATATCGGAGACTTGAAAGAATATTTGCGGGCGCACCGGGAGATCCTGGCCGGGCAGGTCAGGGTGCAACTGAAAGGCCACGAATACGAAAAAGGAATCTGGATGGAGGAAGATGTCACTATCCATCCCCGGGTCCAGCTGTCCGGACCGCTTTATATCGGTGCCGGTTGCTATCTCGAAGCAGGGGCCTATCTCAGCGATGGCACGGTCCTGGGTTCATCGACGCGCGTGGCAGAGAGAGCCTCGGTAAAAAGAGGGCTGACCTGGGAAGGGGCCTCTATCGGCAGGGGGGCCGCCCTGCGAGGGGGGATCCTCTGCAGTGCGGTCAGGCTTGGCCGCCGCGCCGCCATTTACGAAGAGGCGGTTGTCGGTGACGGCAGCCTGATCGAGGATGGTGTCGTAATCAAGCCCGGGGTTAAGGTATGGCCGGCCAAGGTAGTTGAAAGCGGTGTTACCTTACATGAAAGCCTGATCTGGGGCGCCTCTGTCTCCCGAGCTCTTTTTGGCCGGCACGGTATCCAGGGAGAGATCAACCGGGAGATTACTCCGGAAATGGTGGTTCGGCTGGGCGCAGTCTACGGTTCGATCCTACGGGGACCGGTCCTGGTCAGCAGTGATGCCTGTAAGCCCTCGGTGACCCTGCAAAAAGCTCTCATTGCCGGCTTGCTCTCTTCGGGAGTGGCCGTTCTCGATGCCGGAGAACTTCTTATTCCTATGGCCAGGCGGGCCACAACCTACCTGAAGGTCTCTGGCGGGATTCATATCTCACTTTTTTCCGAGGAGAAATATGGCATCCGCCTCTCGTTTTTTGACAGTGACGGGCTGCCCTTGTCCCGGGGCCTGGAACGAAAGATCGAGCAACTCTATTATCGTGAGGATTTTCACCGCGCTCCCGGCGATGCTCTCGGGGAGATATTGCGGCTACCAAATATGGCGGAGATCTACCGGGCCGAGCTGCTGCAAAATGTATCCACCAAAAAGCTAGCCCGGGCGGGCCTGCGCGTGGTACTGGGCAATCCTACCTCCTATCTGCGTCGCTTTCTTATCCCGCTGCTTCAGGATCTTTCTTGCACCGTGATCACGGTCAATTCAGCATCCGGGCACCGGGATGATCCAGGAGGTGACATGATTAATGATCTGCCGGCGCACCGTTACAGTGAACTGGCGGCAGCCGTGCGCAGCATCAGCGCCACCCTCGGGGTAATAATTACTTCGGGTGGTGAAAAGGCGCTTATTTTCGATGAAAGAGGAAAGATGATCAAAGGTGATCTCTATACCGCTCTTCTTTCACTGCTGGTTTTCCGGGAACGGCGGGGTGGTACCGTGGCTGTTCCGGTTTACGTTTCGCAGGTTGTAGAGAAGCTGGCTGAGCGCTACCAGGGCCGGGTGGTACGGACTAAGGCTACGCCGCGCTATTTAATGGAAATGGGCGAGCAAGGCGAGCAGGCCCGAAAAGGTCGCCGTAATCTCTCCGCGGCTCTCTCTTTTGACGGTATCGCGGTCCTGGTTTACCTGCTGGATCTGCTGGCCGGCCAGGATCTTACTCTGACCGGGTTGCTTGAAGAGATTCCTGCGATCAAAACAAGGGAACGTGAAATCCCTTGCCCCTGGACGATGAAGGGGCGGGTGATGCGCCGACTGATCCAGGAGTCGGCCGACAGAAAGACCGAGATGATTGATGGTTTAAAGATCTACCATCCCCAGGGGTGGGCCCTGGTATTACCTGATCCAGAAAAGCCTTCTTATCATGTTTATAGTGAAGCTTTCTCTGAGGAGCTCTCCGATTCGTTAACCGAGCTTTATGTTCAAAAAATAGATGCTCTGCAAAAAGAGACCTGAAAAATGTTGGCCAAACGGTCTTAGCGGCTTTTTTTCAGCTATTTTTCAAGGGAAGAAAATCGCTTTTACTGTCGGTAAAACCGTACTTTTCTAGTATCTCCAGAACGGTCTCATATTGACTTTTAATGGTTTGGACCCGCTCCGCGCTGTGATGGTATTTTTCTGGAGGCGAGGAGAGGATAAAAGATACCGGGATCACCCGGTGCCGCCAGTCGATGTGGCAGATATAGACTTCGTAGTTGACATCTTCAATCCAGGCTTCGCCGCTGTTCATATCTTTGCCCAGTTCGATCTGAGCAAGAATACCGTAACGGGTCAGATCCGTGGGAACGCCGGTAGTTAAGTGCTGGTTGGTACAGAAGTTGCCCAGCGTATAGATCACTAGAGACTTGCGGACGCTGCCGTCCGGCAGCTCCACGCTAACCCATTCCAGGGGCTGGGGCACGTGTGAATGAGTGCCGATAATCATGTCGGCCCCGGACGCGGTTAGCTCCCGAACCATCTCTTTTTGATATGGGGTCGGTTCATGAAGGTACTCTTCGCCCATGTGCAGGTACAAAGCGATCAGGTCCGCCCCGGCGCTGCGGGTTTTTTTGATATCGGCAATAATAGGGTCAAGGGTGTGAAAATCTTTAATGTAGTTGATCGCATATTCATGCCCTGCGGGGATGGTAACCCCGTTGATATCGTAGGTATAGGAGATAAAACCGACTTTAATGCCGTTAATATCCTCAATAAAAGGCGTGTCCCGTTCTTCCTTGCTTTTAGCAGTGCCAAACGTTTTTATGCCGAGGGCCCGGACATTATCGAGGGTATCCATCAGCCCGGTGTAGCCGCGATCCATGATGTGATTGTTAGCCGTATTGAAAATATCAAAACCGGCTCCTTTTAACGCTTCGGAAAGCTCAATAGGAGAGTTAAACAGGGGATAGCTTGTGTAACCGCCGTTCTCTGCACCGGCCTGGGCTGTTTCGAGGGTGGCGATGGCCAGGTCTGCCTCCTGAATCAAGGGAGCGATAATCTCGAAACTGGGGTTAAAATCATACTTGCCGCCGCCCAGATGAGCCTGCTCAAGTTGTGGCCTATGGGGATAGGTAGTTCCTGCGGAAACGATGGTAGCGGTCCGGATATCGGGAGCCGGAGGAGCAACGGGTTCCCGATCATCGGGAGATTGGTAAGGACTCTCTTTTTCCGAAGTGAAGTAGGTTATCGCATAGATGCCCCCTATAAATACGGCAATTATTAACAGAACTAAACCGATAAGATAAATTCTGCGCATAAAGGTTCATTCCTTGTTAAATAGTGCTAGATGCGCTAGGGTTATACCATATTGCCGTTCCGTCCTGCAAAGAATTTTATCACCATTATTCAGAGAAAAATAGCTGTTTCTGCGCAATTGCCGAGCATTGTCCCGGCAACGGGTTTACCGGTGCTGGATTGAGGCTAGAGCATTCCTGCTCCTGCGGTAAGTTCCACAGGTACTGTTGATTCGAAACTTTGATAAAGGCGATAATCGAGATGCGGAAAGATATTATCCGCCTGTTCCAGTGCGCTTAGCCAGGCGGGATCAATGGTGCCCTCGTTAATCTGACGGGCCAGGCTTCTGAAGCGAATGAGGTGGTTTTCGGCCCTGCTGCGGGCATAATTGTCCATCGTTCCTGAGGTCATGATAAAGGGCCAGTCACTGCTTTGGGCCAGCATCAGCTCACGGCTGGCCTGGCAAAGCGCCCTTTTCTGCAGCTCTTCCGCTTCGGGATATGTCGTGGCCAGGGCAATCATCTCTTCGGCGGCTTTGTGCAGATGACGGTAGAGCCAGTCATTGCTTCCATTCAGCCAGAACTCGTGATAGCCTTTATCGCCCCAGCTCGAAGGATTAGGATTAGAGAGCTGTAACGGGTAACCGAGATCGAGATATTCTCCGGGAGTGATCAACTTAAGATGCTGCTGATCATAAGCGATCTTCCGGCAGAGAAAGTCGAGCCACTGCGGCCCTTCGAACCACCAGTGACCGAAAAGCTCGGTATCATAGGGGGAGATAATAATCGGGGGGCGCCCCATGACCGCAGAGAGATATTTAACCTGCTGCTCACGGTTAAACATAAAGTTCCCGGCATGCAGGGCCGCCTTCTCCCGGGCACGCTCCGGTCGGTAAGGTTCTTTGTACTCCAGTCCTTCGCTAGTGATACGGTAATATTTTATTCCGGTATCGCTACGCATACCGGGTGGATGCAGGTGGGGGCCGATATAGTCGAGGGGTAGATCATAGGCGATATCGCGGTAGAATTCGCGGTAATCGTAATCCCCGGGATAACCTTCTTGCGAGCTCCAGACCTGTTTGGAGGTCTCCGGGTCTCTTCCGAAGACAGCCACACCGCTTTTGGTTAGAATAGGGCTGTAGACTCCGTATTTAGGCCGGGGCGAAGCATAGAGGACCCCGTGCGTAGCGGTAATAAAATACTGCAGGCCCAGCTCGCTGATAATATCTTCCAACCCGTGGTCATAGGCGCACTCGGGCAACCAGATTCCCCGGGGCATTTCTCCAAATATGGCCTGATGGTATTGGACCGCGTTGGTAATCTGTGCGTAGATACTTTCCGGCTGCAACATCAGCAGCGGCAGGTAAGCATGTGTCGAGGCCGTAGTGATCAGCTCGAGATAGTTCATTTCAGCCAGCTTCCGGAAGGCATTTACCAGGCGGCCGTTGTAGCGGTTAAAGTAATCGGCGACGGTATCAAAATGATGGCGGTAGAGCCTTGCCAGGGGAGCAAAATCAGGATCGCCAGCAGTACGTTCTTCCTCCAGCCGGGCCAGTTCCTGGAGCCGCTGCAGATATTGACGGTAGCGCTCCCGGAGCAGAGGATCTTCTAACATTGCCAGCAGGGTGGGCGAAAGTGAAAAAGTCAGCCGAAAGTCAATTCTCTCTTCGGCCAGCTTTTCAAAAACCATCAGCAAGGGCATGTAACATTCTGTAATCGCTTCAAAAAACCATTTTTCTTCAAGAGAATACTCATATTCCGGGTGGCGGACGTACGGCAGGTGGGCATGTAAGATTAAAGCCAGAAAACCTTGGGCCATGGTCTATGGGAGCCTCCTTCAGTCAGATATGCTCTTACTTTATTTTTTTAGGCCGCCGGAATAATTCTGCTGAGCTGAGATGATAAAGGGAGATCCGGCGAAAAAGTTTTTGTGCTTTCCAATCGGGAAGTTGCCACTCTTCATCGATCAGGTCGCTAAGACTATCACGGGGGGTGCGGACGCTGTTTGAACGCAGGATCTTCTGAAAAGAACCCTGCGGTAGTTTCCAGCCCAATTCGACGTGGTAAAGCCGGTCTGCGTCCTGCACCGAAATATACCAGTTATCATGCTCAGGGTTTACGTTTAGATCAAAATAGCTTTCTACGGCCTCTTCGCTGTCCCAGGTATATTTACAGACCCGTAGTAAAAAAGTAACGCCCGGCCATTGCTCTGCTCCCACTTTTTCTTTGAGGGCTTCCCTGGTCGGCAGGCTCAGCTCCCAGTAGGCGAAGATATTGTAGGGATCCCGGGGCAAGATCACCAGGCGGTCTTCGGCGTAGTATTGCGGCAGGGCCTCGCCGCGGGTTAAATAGCTTTTCTCTGTATGGTCCACGTGTTCACCTCCTTCTGGTTATAAAGGAAGATTAAAGAAGATTTATCCTGTGGTTAACCGTGACTTCAGGCAAGAGAGTATTAATTACAAATGCTATTATTCCCTATGCACAATGATATATATCCGGCCAGAAGCTTAACTTTACCGTGGAATAAAAAGGCCGGCTGCGGGAAACCTAAGCTTGAATTTTGGCACAAATGTTCCCTGGAAAGATGTCGACTTCATGATTAGCTTTGCCGGCCGGTTTCATCCGGTCAGAGTTTACCAGGTTCGCCGCCGCGGGGTGAGACTCTTTTTGCCGAACAGGGGGTGCGCCGTAATGGGCGTAAACAGGTCCTGGAAAATTACAGCTTAGGAACGCGCCGCTGCACGCTACCGCCTCCTTTATCGGGGGATGGCTCCGATGAAAGTCCCGTTTATCTCTTATACCGAACCTTATTCAGAGGTAAACGGCAGGTTCACAGTCTAGATTATTTCGCGGGGGTGTCCGGTTTGTCTGAATTTCGCTGTGATCCTATCTCCGGGCGGCAGGTGATTATTGCTCCGCTGCGTTCCGGGCGGCCCGCGGCTTTTGCTAAAGCAGGCGGCGGGGACGGCCGCGGCAGCAAACCCGCTTATGTAGAAAACTGTCCTTTCTGTGCTGGCAATGAGCAGATGACGCCGCCGGAGCTTTTCGCACTGGGACGTAATGGAACGGCACCGGATACAGCAGGCTGGAGAGTCCGGGTAGTGCCGAATAAGTATCCGGCGGTGGAATTAAGAATGGTGGAGCAGATCTCGGAGAATATCCCCGGTTACGGAGCTCACGAAGTACTGGTCGAGATCCCGGAACATAACCGCCACCCCGGCAGCTTTCCCCCGCGACAGATGGAGCTCGTTGTTGAAACCTATTACCGGCGCGGCCGGATGCTGGCCGATTATCCGGATCTGCGTTACCTGCAGATCTTCCGCAATTACCGCCGTGAAGCGGGTGCTTCGATTGAACATCCTCATTCCCAACTGCTCGCCCTCCCCTTTGTGCCGGTTGTTGTCCGCCGGGAGCTGGAGCGGTCTCAGAGCGCTTACCTTGCCGAGGGGGCCTGCCCCTTTTGCCAGCTGCTGGAAGAAGAGAGGCGCTTGGCACAGCGAATCATTGTTCAGAGCGATACTTACAGCGCCTTTATTCCTTTTGCTGCCCGCAGCCCTTTTGAGACCTGGATCCTGCCCCGGAGACACGCAGCTTCATTTTTAGAAACAAGCGCTTCTGAGCGGGCGGACCTGGCAGAGATCCTCGAAGAGCTGCTCCGGTTAATGGAGCATGCTCTTGGCGATCCGCCCTATAATTACTATCTGCACAGCGCACCCCTGCGCAGTGCGCCGTTGCCCTATTTTCACTGGCATATTGAGCTGCTTCCGAAGGTCAGCATCGTTGCGGGGTTTGAAATGGGCAGCGGAGTATTTATCAATATCACCAAGCCTGAAGAAGCAGCCCGGTTCATTCAGGAGAAAGGAAGAGCCGATTATGAACAATCATGGCGGAAAGATCTACTTTATCCTTGCGCTGCACAATCATCAACCGGTAGGGAACCTGGATGAGGTTTTCGAGAGAAGTTATCTGCAGACTTACGAGCCGTTCATTGCGGTTCTGGAGCGCTTTTCCGGCATCAGGGTAGCGCTGCATTACTCCGGCAGTCTTCTGGACTGGCTGGTTGAAAAAAGACCTGATTTTATCAGGCGCCTGAAAAGGCTTGTCGACGGTGGCCGGGTGGAGATTCTCGGGGGAGCCTATTACGAGCCGATTCTCCCGGCGATCCCGGATGAGGATAAGATTGGCCAGATCTGCCTGTTGACACACCGGCTGCAAGAGCTGTTTGGAGTGGAGCCGCGCGGGATGTGGCTGGCAGAGCGGGTCTGGGAACCGCACCTGCCCCGTCCAATCAATCAAGCCGGAATTGATTATCTCGCCGTGGACGATACCCATTTTCACGATGTCGGCTATACGAATCTGGACCACTATTACAGGACTGAAGAAGAGGGTTACCCTCTAGATCTCTTTCCGATCAACGAAGAGCTGCGCTACCTGATCCCCTTCAAGGCTCCCGAGGAGACAATCTCTTATTTCAAGGAGCACCGGGATGAGCAGCAGCGTCTTTTTGTGCTGGCGGACGACGGTGAAAAATTTGGTGGATGGCCGGGGACCTACGAGTCGGTCTACGAAAAGGGCTGGCTTGAAGAATTTTTTACTCTTTTACAAGAGCAGGAAGATTGGCTGCAGATGGTTACTTTTGAAGATTATCGCCGCCTCTTTTCGCCGTGTGGGCCGGTCTATCTGCCGACGGGGTCCTACCGCGAAATGAAGGAGTGGTCCGGTGGTTTCTGGCGCAACTTTTTTAACCGCTATCCTGAAAGTAACCGGATGCACAAAAAGATGCTGGCGGTGCGTAAGCGCTGGGAATCTCTTCCAGAAGGAGAGCCCCGTGAGCAGGCGCAGCGGCTCCTTTGGGCGGGTCAGTGCAACTGCGCCTACTGGCATGGTGTCTTCGGCGGCCTCTACCTGAACTTTTTACGTGCCGCCGTCTGGCAGAAGTTGTTGCAGGCTGAGAAGATGATCGATGAGCAGCTGCAGGCGCCGCCGTATCTACTGCTGCAGCGCGGTGATTACGGTTACAGCGGGGCGGAAGAGATCTATATCTCTACCGATCGTCTCAGCCTTCTCTTTTCGCCGCAACTCGGCGGTAGCCTGTGGGAGCTTTCATGGAAACCGGCGGCGGTAAACCTTCTCGATACCCTTACCCGCCGCCCCGAAGCATATCACCAGGAATATCTGGAGCAGGCGAAGGCGCCGCGCGGGTCCGGAGAGCAGGCTACTTCGATTCATCACCTGCGGGCGGTTAAGGAAGAGGGTATCCTGGAGCATCTCTTTTACGATCCCTATCCCCGCGGAGCCTTGATCGAACACTTTTTTGAAGAAGGCGACTCTCTGGAAGAATTTGAAAAGGGAAGCATCCGGGAGCAGGGTGATTTTTTAATGCAGCCAGTCGAGGTAGAGTTAGAGCGGCTGCCGGATCCCGGTGAGGGGGAAGGGGTGCTGATAACTTTTCAGCGGGAGGGGCGGCTTAAAGAAAACTTACCCCTGCTTCTGAAAAAAATAGTGACCGTCTACGCGGGGAAAGATCGCTTTCAAATAGAGTATCACCTGGTCAACCGGGGTAAAGATGACGTGGTGCTTTGCTTCGGGATAGAGTTTAACCTTGCTTTTCTTTCCGGGTCCGACGATGACCGTTACTACGTTATCCCTGGGCGCGAGCTGGAGGATCGAAGAGTAGGTTCCCGCGGGACTGAAGAAGCGGTGCCAGAACTTTCGCTGGTTGATCGTCGGCGCAATCTCAGCCTAGCTCTTTGCTGGAGTCGGCCAGCCTTACTCTGGCGAATGCCGGTGGAGGCGATCTCGCTTTCAGAGGGCGGCCTGGAACGTTCGTACCAGCAGTCGCTTCTCTTGCCGAGTTGGGATTTTTACCTGGCCCCCGGTGAAAGCGGCACCGTCAATTTGCATTTGCAATTTTCCGGGGCTGCTGAAAGGCAGCCATAGCAAGCCCTGGCAAATAGAGGGGTGAGATTATGAGCGAACAGCTGCTTTATGTAGCTTTTGTCTGGAACCAGCATCAGCCTTTTTACAGGGACGCGGTTTCTGGGGAGCTAATCATGCCCTGGGTGCGGCTCCATGCGTGCAAAGATTACTATCAGATGGCGGCGATCCTGGAGAGCTACCCGAAGGTGCGCCAGACCTTTAACCTGACTCCGTCCCTGTTGGAGCAGTTTGAATGTTACCTGGCCGGGGAAGAAGATTATTATCAAAAAGTAAACAAGCCGGCGGAGAAACTTAACGATTCGGAGAAGCAGTATCTGCTGCATCACTATTTTGATATTCATTGGGATAAGGTCATCCGACAGTATCCTCGCTACCAGGAACTGCTCGAGCTCCAGGGATGGAGCCGGGAGCCCGAGGCGGTCCGTGCGGCCATGGAGCGCTATCGTCCACAGGATTACCGTGATCTGCAGGTCTGGTTCAACCTGGCCTGGATAGACCCTCAAATTCGGCAATCCGATCCTCTCTTAAGCGGACTTGTTGAAAAGGGGCGTAATTTTACCGAAGCAGAGCGCCGCTCGGTTATGAAGCGACAGCGTGATCTGGTAGGCGGAGTTGTCCCCCTGCACCGGCGCCTGCAGGAACGGGGTCAGATTGAGATCATGACCACCCCTTATTATCACCCGATTATCCCGTTGTTGATTGACAGCTGCAGTGCCCTACGGGCCTCTCCCGGGCTACCGCTGCCGCGCCGCTTTCAATACCCGCAGGATGCTTGCGAACAGCTGGCCATGGCCAGGGTCCAGTACCAAAGGCTTTTTGGCAAACTTCCGCAAGGTATCTGGCCTTCGGAGATGGCCGTCAGCCCGGAAACAGTAGCTCTCTTTGCGACCTATGGCTTTGACTGGTCGATCAGCGACGAGCAGATCCTGGCCCGCTCGTTGAATGCCGAGATTATCCGCGATGGTTATGGCCACGTTTTAAACGGCGATCTGCTCTACCAGCCTTACCGTGTCCGTGGAGCCGGGGGGGAGATTGCCATGGTCTTTCGGGATCACCATCTCTCCAACCGGATCGGGTTCGAATACCAGCATTTTCGTCCCGAAGATGCGGCCGCCGATCTGGTGCACCGCCTGCAAAAAATTCGGGAGAACCTTTCCTGGTCCCCAGGCAATCACCTGGTAACCCTTTCTTTGGACGGGGAGAACGCCTGGGAATGGTACCAGGGAGACAAGGGCCCCTTTTTACACAGCCTTTACCGTCGCTTAAGCGAAGAGCCGCTTCTGAGATGCTGCACGGTCAGCGATTACCTGGCGGCCAACCCGCCGCAGAGGATTATCGACAACCTGTTTACCGGATCATGGGTTGATCACAACCTGACCCGCTGGATCGGCACGGAAAATAAGAACCTGCTCTGGGATTACCTGCTCGAGGCCCGTGAAGCGGTGGAGCACTATCGCCAGAGTAATTCCTGTCAGCCGGAGAGGTTAAAGGAGGCCCTGCACTATATCTACATCGCCGAAGGCAGTGATTTTCCCTGGTGGATTGACAGTATGCCCTACTACCTGGCCGCTCCTTTTGAGGCTCTCTTTCGTCGACATCTTGTTGCCGTCTACCGCTCCTTGAAGAGAGCTGTCCCGGACCACCTTCGCCATCCCTTGATCCATCCTCAACCCGGAGAGAGTGCTTTTTACAATGATCCCCTTGCTGGACCGATCTCCATGGTTCCGTCCAATTCTGACCCGGAATAATCTACCTCGCTTTTCTTGCCGAAAGGCTCTTTTCAATAATTTTTCCCATGCCTGTTTAAATATAGCGCGCTACCTTTTAGTTTTTATGGTAATATCGAAGTAATATGTTGTTGTGGCGGGGAGGAGCTTTTTGCGTGTACATGATCATTATTGGCGGCGGTGGAGTCGGGTCGGAGCTGGCACGCAACCTTTCTGAAAAAAACTTTGATGTGGCGGTCATTGAAAAAAACCCGGAGCAGGCCCGTAAAATAAGCAATCTGTTTGACGTGATGGTTATTGAAGAAAATGGGGCTAATGCCCTGGCCCTGGAGCGGGCCGGTATCAAGTCTGCGGATATGGTAATCGCGGTAACCGAGGTTGATGAGATCAATATTATCGCCTGTATGCTGGCTAAACGCTATGGTGTTTCGTTTACCGTGGCTCGCGTGCGCAACGCCGACTATGCCCTTGATTCAGCTGTACTAACCCGGGAGCAGCTAGGTATTGATCTGATGATCAGTCCGGAGAGGAGCGCGGCTTACGAGATCTCGCGGATGCTTCATTTTCCCGAGGCTTGCGAAATTGAATATTTCAGCAAGGGGCGAGTCATGCTGCTCAGCCTGATTGCCGGCCCGGAAACCGATATTGTCAAAAAACCTTTTCATAAGCTAAATCTTCCTCCCGGTTGTATCATCGTCGGGATCAACGAGGGACAGGGAAAATTTACCATCCCCGGCGGAGAAGATACGATCAAACCCGGTTCAAGAATATACCTGCTGGGTCAATCGCGGACACTAAAGGATATCAGCCGGTTACTCCTTCATGAGCGCACCAGGATCAACCGTGTCACCATTTTCGGCGGCGGAATGATCGGCTACGAGCTGGCGAAGCTTCTGGAACAGAGCCGCAGACCCTTCCAGGTGAAGCTGGTAGAACCGGATGTGGCCCGCTGTGAACTGCTCAGCCGGGAACTTTCTCACACCTTAATTTTACAGGGGGACGCCGCCGATCTCGATCTGCTCAGGCAGGAAGAGATGGCACAGACCGATGCTGTTGTCGCTGTTAGCGGAGATGACCGTACTAATATCATCGCCGGAGTGTTGGCCAAGCAATCCGGGATTAAGAAGATCATCTGCGAGGTGGTTGACCCGCAGTTCGTCCCGGTATATGGCGCCCTCGACCTGGATAGCATCATCAATCCGCGCTTGATCACCGCCTCGCAGATTCTTCGTTTTACCCACCGCGAGGAGCTGGTCTCTCTTTCAATCTTAAATGACGAGCGGGCTGAGATTCTGGAGCTGCTCCTCCCGGATTCGGCACCGGTAGCCCATAAAAAAGTGGCCGAGGCGAACTTTCCCCGGGGGATGTTGATCGGTGCGCTCATCCGCCGGCAAGAGGTGATCATTCCCAGGGGGCAGACCAGGCTTCTACCGGGTGACCACTTAATTATCTTTACCCTGCCTGAAATCAGCGGGCAGCTGCAGCATTATTTTGCTGCCGCCAGAGAGAACCGGACAAATACCAACCGCACCCGTAAATAGAGAAGATATTGCAGATTTCAGGATATCACCGGGAGAGGATCGATTTAGTGCGTCGGAACAGGGTTTTTTATCTTTTAGGGATTATGCTCATATTTTTAGCGGCCATGATGGCGCTGTCTGCACTCTGGTCGATCGGCGATCAGGATGGGGACCGGCTTTCCTTTTTATGGGCTATTCTTATCACCGCTGGTACGGGGGCCTTCTTATGTGCCCTGTTCTATCCATCGCGCCGGGAGCCGCTTTCTCTGGCTGAAAGCTTCTCCCTGGTCTCGTTGGCCTGGTTGCTGGCCGGTTTTTTTGGAGCGCTGCCCTTTTATTTTTACCATGGCTTTGACGGTACTCTGCTCGACGCTTTTTTCGAAGCGGTCTCCGGTTTTACCACTACCGGGGCTACCGTGATTGACGATCTGGAGTGCTTGCCCCGCGGCCTTCTTTTCTGGCGTTCCCTGACCCAGTGGCTGGGCGGTATGGGGATCATTGTTCTGTTTCTTGCTGTTCTGCCGCGGTTTGGATTTAAAAGTACAACTCTTTATAAGGCGGAGCTGCCCGGCCCGGTGGCCGAGCGTTTTGTTCCCCGGGTCGTCGAGACGGCACGCTGGCTCTGGCTGATCTATGCGGCATTTACGGTTTTGCAGACCCTGCTGTTGATCTTCTGCGGGCTGAACCTTTTCGATGCCCTGGCCTACGCTTTTACTACTATGCCCACCGGAGGCTTTTCCACCTGTAATGCCAGTGTCGCCGCCTTAAATAATCCGGCTGCCGAAGTGGTCATGATCATTTTCATGTTCTTGGCCGGAGTGAACTTCACCATCTATTTTCGCCTGTTTAAAGGCGACCGGGGGGTGCTCAAAAGTGAAGAGTTACGCTTTTATACCGCCGTGCTGGTGGTCTCTATCGTGCTGGTCGCCGTTAATATCGCGCCCACTGGCTCGGATATCCTTCTCTCGATCCGGCAAAGTGCCTTCCAAGTGGTCTCGGTGGCGACGACGACCGGTTATGCCAGCGCTGATTTTGACGCCTGGCCGCATTTTTCACGGGCGCTGCTTCTTTTGTTGATGTTTCTCGGCGCCTGCGGCGGTTCAACCGGCGGGGGGATCAAGCAGATTCGCCTGCTGCTGCTGTTTAAATGTGCGCGGCGGGAGCTGCTGCGCCTGATCCATCCATCCGCAGTAGCCTCGGTTAAGCTTGACGAGCAGGCTGTTTCAGAGGAGATGCTACGGGGCGTGGCCGGGTTTACCTTTCTCTATATTCTATTTTTTGCCCTCTCCACCCTGGCCTTATGCTGGATGGAGCTCGATTTAACTACAGCGGCATCGGCTGTTGCTTCGGCTCTGGGCAATGTCGGTCCCGGCCTTGGCCTGGTCGGGCCCCGGTTTACTTTCAACGCTGTTCCCGCTGCAGGCAAGGCGCTCTTGAGCTTGATGATGATTATGGGCCGTCTGGAGATTTACACGGTGCTGGTTCTCTTTTTGCCTGAGTCGCGCCGTTGCTTCAGCAATTAATAGCGTCAGGGGGTCATTTTATAGATGGCTACTTACCGTGAAGCCGTAAAGATGATTACCGCGGGCCGTTTTGCTCCGGCCTATCTCTTTTACGGCGACGAATTTTTTTTAATTCAAGAGCTCACCGATCTGCTCTCTAATGCCTTTCTGGGAGAAGATCCGGGCTACGGGCGGGAGAAGGTCGACGGGGATAAACTAACCCTGGGCCAGGCTCTCCGACGCCTCGACGAACCAAGCCTCTTTGCGCCTCGTAAATTATTGCTGGTGGAGGAGCCCCCTTACCTGGCGGTGAAAAAAAGAGAGAGCCAGGGTGCCACAGGGGAAAAGGAAGAGCAACAGGAGGAGAGCGGTAAAGAGGCAGCGGCACAGTTAGAAAGCTTTCTGGCCCGTGAAAAGGCGCAGAAAATCCCTTCTCGCATCATTCTTTTTCGGGCCGGTGCGGTTGATCGGCGCAGGCGTCTCTTCAAACTGTTGGAGAAGAAAGCCGTCGTGGTGCAGTGCGCTCCGTTAAGAGGAGGTGAGCTGGCCCGCTGGATTCGAGAGAGGGTTGCCGGTCAGGGTAAAAAAATCGAACCTGCTGCCCTGCAGCGGCTCCTCTGGAGCGGGGAAAACGATCTCTACTGTCTCTCCAACGAACTTGATAAGTATAGCACATACCTGGGCGAGGGTGAGACAACAATTACTGCCGGGGTGGTCGAGATGCTCTTTTCCGGCGATATTAAAAGCAACGTCTTTACCCTTACCGACGCCCTTAGCGAGGGCAATCTTGACCGGGCGCTGCAGGCTCTCTCTTTACTGGCCAGAAAGCGTGAAGAGCCCCTACGGATCTTCTTTATGCTGGTGCGCCATTTCCGTTTGCTTCTCGGTGCCCGCTCACTGCGCGAAGAGAAAGTCCCCCCGGCGGAGCATCCCCGGGCGCTGGGGGTAACCCCTTTTGAAGCCCGCAAGGTTTTTGGGCAATCGGCGGCCTTTAGCCGCGAAATCCTGGAAGAGATCATCATCCTATTGCAGAAAATAGATTACCAGATCAAGACCGGGCGGGTAGCTCCCTGGCAGGCTCTGGAGATTGCTATCGCCCAGATCCACCAGCTTACGTCCTGCCGCTAACCGGAACACCGGGGACGTAATTACTTGTTCTATCTAACGTGAGGGAGATATGGTTTCTAGGCCCCCGTCCAAAATTTAATCCATGGAGGAACCGATGAAACGATTTGGCTGGATCTGCTTAATAGCTTTGTTAATTACGGCTTTACTGCTGGGTTTTTGGAACCGGGATTTGCTCATGGGTTATCTAAATTGTTTTAACGGCGAAATGGATGTAGACGAACCGGCGCCAAATAATTTGACAGAGGATAGTTCCGCTCCGGGCGGTGGCACGGCAGAACCTGCAGTAACTGACTTAAAAAGCCTGGCCCAGCAGATCACTGTCGGAGCCTCCAGTGATTATGAAAAGTTGACGGCAATCTATGACTGGGTGACCAATAATATAGCTTACGACGTGGAGAAAGCCAAGAATATGGGGAGCGAGGACTATGATTTCGGAGCAGAATATCTTCTAAAAAACAGGAAAGGGGTCTGTCATGATTACGCCGAGCTGACTAGGGCTCTGTTAAAGTCTGTAGGGATCAAAGCTACTTACGAGAGAGGCGAAGTTCATCCCGCCCCCGGCAAAACAGAACGCCATGCCTGGAACCACGCTTGTATCGGGGAAACCTGGTACGGCCTGGATACAACCTGGGGCGCCGGTTTTGTTGATGAAAGGAAGGGGATCTTTATCCAGAGGCCGTCGCGCCTTTACCTGACCACACCAGAAAAGCTGGCCCGGTTGCACAGTGATCCCGATTACAAAAAGGCCTGCGAAATTGAATGGCAGAGAACCCAGGCTGCGGCAGCGAAGCCCGTCTGCTTGCCTGAACATGAGGCTCGGCTGCTGGAGCTGTTCAACGAAACGCGGACGGCGGCCGGGCTAGCCCCGTTTAAAAAAGAAACAAGGTTGCAAGATACGGTCAGGCAAAGAGCGGCTGATGCTGCGGTAGCGGCCTGCCGTGGTGAAGAATATTCTTTAGACGAGTTAAACGCGGAGCTTAAACAAAAAGCTTCGAAGCTGCGCTTATCAAAAGCGGGCCTCTACGTATTTACACTCTGGGATTACCCTACCCCCACGGCGGAAGAGATCCACCTGCTGATCATATCCCAAGAAGAAACTTTTTTGTATGACGGTATGCTTAAGGCGCTTACTGTGGGGGTAATCCGCAGGGGGGATCTGGTTACGGTAGTCCTGGTGGGTCTCTCTTACTACTAAATTTAAAGTAGCCACTAAACGGTATCTAAAAAGTGTTTTCAAAAACCGGGGCGTAACGAGGGCAGCGGCTACCCTTCTGCCGCCGCCCGGTACAGAGAGGGCCCTCTTGTTTTGGCAATTTTACGTAAAAGGCATACTGCCTGCTTAAACACATATAATGCAACAGCAGGAGCTTAGCCGGCTACGTTTTGGTTAAATAATCGGGTCAGGCGAGACTTTTTTCTGGCGGCGGTATTTTTATGAATAACTCCCTTGGCCACGGCCCGATCAATCTGGCGGACAGCTTTGATTAACTTGTCCCGGGCAAGTTCGCGATCACCGCTCTGGAGCGCCTCTTCAAAACGGCGGATGGCGGTTTTAACCATGCTTTTGATGCGGCGGTTACGGGCGGTCCGTTTGCTCGTCTGCCGCATTCTTTTTTCAGCTGATCTGGTAACAGGCAAACCCGACTCCCTCCTTCCTCTCTACCAAGCATTAAAATATTACCATCTATCGCGCTGAAAAGCAAGCCTTGAAACGTCAATTTCCGGCTCCTGTGCATAGAGCAAAAATTTATTGGTTATGCTAAATTTGCAGCTAGAGGAGCTTTATAAGGCTGCAGAAGAGGAATCAATTTAAGGAAGGAGGTTTTCCAATGCTGGGTTTGCTCGTTCGTTTGGTTGTATCGGCGGTTGTACTAATGCTGGTAAGCTGGCTTCTGCCGGGGTTTGCCACCCTTACCTTCGTGCATGCCCTGATCGCCGCGGTGGTGATCTCTCTGCTCGGCTTTATCGTCGAAAGCCTGTTTGGAGGCAAGATCTCGCCGCAAAACCGTGGTTTGGTCGGTTTTATTACCGCGACGATAGTTATTTACGTCGCCCAGTTTATTATTCCCGGCATGACCGTCTCTTTTCTCGGTGCCGCGCTCGCCGCGGTAATCATCGGTATTGTTGACCTTTTTGTCCCTACCGAATTACGATAGTTAAGAAGGAGCAGAGCGATGTCTTCTCAACCGGAGCAGAACGCGGGTTTTGTACCTCTTTACAATGTCAGAACCGATCTGGCTCTTGAAGCGCAGGAGATTGTTCAGCAACAGATCGCGGCGGAGATACACGGTGTGGTTTCGGAAAACCTTCAGGAAGACGGTATTGCAATTAACCGTCTTGAAATCGAAACCGAACAGGCGGCACAGCAGTTGGGTAAAAGCCGGGGCCGCTATCTCACCTTTGAAGTTCCCGGACTACGGCGTAAAGATGCCGCCCTCCAAGACCGCGTTTCTGAAATCCTGGCTCGTGAGCTGGTACGCTTTTTGGAACTCCCGTCCGATCTCCAGCAGGCCGTTCTGGTAGTCGGTTTGGGAAACTGGAATGTGACCCCGGATTCTCTTGGCCCGAAGGTAATTGAAGATCTTTTGGTGACGCGGCACGCGATGATGATGGACCAAAAGATTTTAGGAGAAGGTTTCCGGGCGGTCTGTGCGCTCTCTCCGGGTGTTCTAGGGACTACCGGAATTGAAACAGGAGAGATCATTGCCGCCCTGGTCCAACGGGTTAAACCCGGCCTTGTAATCGTAATCGATGCCCTGGCTGCCCGCCGCCTGGAGCGGCTCCATACGACCATCCAGGTGACCGATTCGGGGATCAGCCCCGGTTCGGGAGTAGGTAACAACCGCCTCGGGATCAACCGCCAGACAATCGGGGTCCCGGTAGTGGCGATCGGTGTCCCAACGGTCGTGGATGCCTCGACGATTGCCGGCGAAGCCTTTGATGCCTTGGCGGAGCATTTCAAAAAAGAGCCCCGGGGGTTTGCTCTCTCCAATGCGCTTAAAGATTTAGATTGGGATCAGCGTCGCCTTCTCATCACCGAGGTGCTCGAGCCTTACGCGGGCGGGCGCCTCATGGTCACGCCAAAGGAAACTGATGCTTTCGTCGAGGACATGGCTTATATCATATCGGGAGGGCTTAATTCAGCCCTTCATCCTCGCGTCCATAGTGAAAGCAGCGAAAAATACCTCGCGGCAGCAATGTGGCGGCTATAAAGCAATTAAAGTATAAGAACAATCCGGGTTTGGCCTTCAAGAAGTACGGTCGTGGAAGCTTCGTCGATTGCCGTCAAAACCGTTGATGCCCTGGTAGCGGCATTTACTTACTCCTGGTTTCAATAAGGGAGCAGGGTTTTATCTCCCAGGCGGGACCGGTCTACCTGATTGACCAGCTCTTCAGGGATCACCACCGTACCGGGGTCCCCATCGGAGATATAGCGTTTTGCTGGCTCTGCGCGAAGCCGTTCCAGCCAGTCGTATAGCCCCATCCCGCCGGTCTCCATCTCGCTGGCTCGCACTCGGGGCAACGCTGCCGGATTAAAATTTAAACTGAAGGGGGAAGGCGCAGGATTAGCTCCGACCAGGAGAACCCCTTCGTTGCAGTAGGTGGTTCCTTCAAAACTTCCTTCAAGAATATAGCTCATCTTTTCAGGATATTCGCCGAAGGGGAGAGCCAGGCTGCGGACCGTGTAACCGGGAAGATATTCCTGCGTACGCTTCACATGCAGGGCCAGTTCGCGGCGGGCCTGATCTGGGGAGAGGCGGCGTAGATTGCCGTGTGTATAGCAGTGGTTGCCGATCTCAAAACCTTTTTCGATGAGGTAGGAAAGCTTCTGTTGAACATATTCATTCTGCCCAAACGGAGTTTCGTAAAAGATATAGAAAGTTGCCGCCAGGCCGAAATCGGGGTGAGCGGCGTAAAATTCTTCGAGAATACTGACGGCGCAATCAGGGTCGATCACTTGAGCGCCCTTTTGTTCCAAGTAGCGAAACTGGCCGGCCTTGCCGTCGTCGAAGGTGAGCACTACTGGGGAGCATCCCGCGGGGATATCAATATGGCCGTCGAGCAGCTCGTTCATCGAGATAAGGCGGTAGCCTGCCGCGTAGAGTGTCTCCAGGTCTTTGCGGAAATTGGCGGGGGTACGGCACCAGGTATCTTCAGGTTCCCCGATTTCATGGTACATCAAGATCATAATCTGTCCCATCTCGTTCACGCCAAGAGCCTGGTAATCGATCTCTTCTCCCGGGTTTCCGGGGGTATCCTGATCTTCGTTTCCTCGATTTTCGTTTGCTCCTTCGTCTGTTTCTACGGTATTCCCTTCATAGCTACAAGATATCATCAGCGTGATTACAAGTAACAGCACAACTGAGAGAAGCACCGCTTGAATCCTCTGTTTTTGCCGCCAGGATCGTATTTTTTTAAACATCGCCACCCCGCCTGCTGCAAATTTTCTACAGACAATTTTCGACAGGTTATGAGCTTGCTCCTGCCGATCTAAAAAATACCAGGCTCCGGATAGAGCCGGCTGGTAAGAGGAAAATAAAAACAGGCAGAGAATGAGGAAAAGGTAATGGTTCCAAATAAAGCCGGGCAGGAGAGGCGGAAGATCCCATTTGTCCCGCTTTGTTCTGTTACGGCAGATGAGGTGAGGTTAATGAAGGTGTTAACTGCCGCGGCTATGCGCGAGGCTGACCGGCGGACAATTGAGGAGCTCGGTCTTCCCGGGGCTGTTTTAATGGAGAGCGCCGGGATGAGAGTGGTCGAGGTGATCTTATCCCTTCAGCCTGTTCCAGCGCAGGTACTGGTCGCTGCGGGGCCGGGGAACAATGGGGGGGATGGGCTGGTTGTAGCCCGCTTGCTGCAGCAGGCGGGGCTGGCAGTCTCACTCTGGACCACGGTCCCGCCGGGAGGCTATCGCGGCGATGCCGCGATCAACTATCAATTTTTAATGCATAGAGGGTTTGCGGTCAAGCATATATTAGACTATGCGGCGTTGGAGCAGTTTCAAGCCGATCTGGCCGAAGCCGATCTGGTGGTTGATGCCCTCTTCGGCATCGGCCTGGACCGGCCGGTCCAGGGGCTGCCCGCCGAAATAATCGAGGTAATTAACGCCAGCGGGACCCCGGTTGTGGCGGTCGATCTCCCTTCGGGGATCCATGCCGACAGCGGAGAGATAATGGGTGTTGCCGTGAAGGCACACTGGACAGTCACCTTTGCCTTTCCGAAGCCGGGACTGCTGCAGCATCCAGGTGCGGCCCTGGCCGGCGAGCTCATGGTCGGGGAGATCAATATCCCTTCTTTTCTCGCGGCGGAAGAGCAGGCTGCGGTGACTACGGGAGAGTATGTTCGGGAACTGCTTCCGCCACGCCCCCCGGAATCGCATAAAGGGAGCTTCGGCCGGGTGCTGATCACCGCCGGCTCGACAGGGATGAGCGGTGCCGCGGCCTTGGCCTCCGCCGCGGCGCTGCGCGGCGGCGCCGGGCTGGTCTACCTGGCTGCCCCGGCCTCGATCTGCCCCGCACTGGAGACGCAGCTGTGCGAGGTGATTACCATCCCTCTTCCGGAGTGCGCACCTGGGTTAATAGATCCGGGGGCGTCGGAGTTGCTTCTCAAGAAGGCCAGCGGCTGCGATGTGCTGGCGGTGGGGCCTGGCCTGGCGCCGGTGCAGGAGAACGCCTCTCTTCTCAAGCAGCTGCTCCGGCACTGCTCTCTTCCGGTGGTGCTCGATGCGGGAGCGCTGACTTCGCTGGCCTTGCTGCCGGAAACTGAGCGCAGAGCATTGCTGCGCTCGGCAACGCAGACGCCCCTGCTGACCCCTCACCCCGGAGAGATGGCCAGCCTGACCGGTCTAAGCCCTGACGAAGTCCAGGGGGGGCGTCCGGAGCTGGCCTGTCGCTTTGCCCGGGAGTGGAGATGCATTCTGGTATTAAAAGGGGCTGGAACGGTCACCGCTTCTCCCGGTGGAGAGATCTATTTTAACCCCACCGGTGGACCGGCTCTGGCCACGGCGGGGACAGGAGATCTGCTCACCGGTCTGATCGCCTCGCTAATTGCCCAGGGCATGGCGCCTTTTGATGCCGCCGTGGCGGCGGCCTATATTCACGGCCTGGCGGGAGACCTGCTTCCGGAAGGGCGCGGCTCGATAGCAGGGGAGGTCCTGGCCCGCTTTCCGGCGGCATTTCGACGTCTCGATGGGGAAAGCAAGGCTCCTTCTCCCTGGGGCCCGTTTCATCGTCAGCTCAGGCCGGTCTAACACAGATCTCGTTTGTAAGGAGGTAGCCGTTTGCAGGCAAAAGAGGCTTCCGGGGGAATATTCCTGGTGTTCCGCCTGCCGCTGCTGATTTTGCTGTTGCTGGGTTTTCTTTTCGGCTTAAGCTTTGGCGGCTGGTATTTCTACCATCATTACCGCAACGCTGATCCGGCAGAAAAGATCCGGCAACGGATGCAGGATCATATTGCCAGCTTGGAGAGCTATCATGCCCGTTTCAAGACAATACCTCTTGGTCAAGCGAATGAGCTTACATATAGTGTAGAGATCTGGAAAGAGCTGCCCGATCGTTACCGTGTTGAAATGATTACTTTTGAAGGAGGGCGGCAGAGCAACCTGCAGGTGATTATCGGTGACCGGGACCGGGTTTATCTCTATGATCAGGAAAGCGCTGATTTTATCCCTGCCGCTGATCTGGCTGAAGCAGAGATTACCGGCAGGTTCCTCGAGGATTACTGGCGCTCGATCAGTGAAGCCTCCTCTTTCAGTTATATCAGTGAAGAACGCGGCTCGCGGCATCACTACTACCAGGTTGAAATAATTCCCTCCGAACCACACCGCTACAGGGTTTGTGAACGTGTCTGGCTGGAACAGGGCTCTTTTTTGCCGGTGCGCATTGAAAGTTTCGATGTAGCCGGCCGCCTCACCCAGGTGACCGTGTTTGAGCTGCTTCAGCTAAATCCTTTACTGGAAGCAGCCCTGTTTCAGGTTGAAGCGGATCCTTCCGTCGCTTCGGGCCCGGAACCGCCGGGCAAGTAGTAAGGGCTTTAAGAGCCATCTCTTTTATCCGCTGGTGATCTGGCGGTAGAGGCCAGCGGTTTGCTCGGCGATTAGCCGCAGATCGCAATTTTCACGGATGAATCGGCGATTCTGCTGTTGCAAAGATTCAAGAAGAGGACGATCTTTCAGCAACGTGGAGAGATCGAAGAAGATGGAACGATAACACGGCGGCTCATCTCCTTCACCGGAGAGATCCGGAAATGAAAGAGCTGCCGGATACTGCCGCGAGTTAAAGATACCATTGTAGCTGCGGCCCATGATCAGGGCGGCATTACCACAGGCCATTCCCTCGAGCAGGCCCCGGTAGCGTCCGATAACAACTTGCGATCTCCCGAGTACCGCAGAGCTGTTGAGTAGCCAGCCATAATAGCGACCCTTTAGTAGTGGAAGTGGCTGTGGGCAGATCAGCTCCAGATCAAGATTGGCCAGGCCCGTAGCTTTAAGCAGCGCCGCGCTGCCTTCGCCGGTAGAGCCGCCTTCTTCTAAAATAAAAGCAATTTTAAAGCCTTCTTTAGGCATTGGCCGGTAGGCCTGCAGATCGATTCCTTCCGGGATAAAGAAGGTCTTCGATTGTAGCCGGGCGGGGATTCCTCTGACCACTGGGTACGGTGTAATCAGAAAAGAGAGGCCGGGCAGTGACGAGAGGTTGATTGCCGGGGGCAGCTGATCGTGCAGGGTGATCCCGCAGGGGATTGGCCATGAGCGGAGAAGCCTCTGCGTGGTATTGATTAAAGAGAGGTCGTGAAGGTGCAACAGCTCTATACGGAAATAACGGATCAGCCTTATGATCTCCTCCGGCCGACTTTCAGTGAAACAGGGAAAATGCCGCTGATAGTGGCGCAGCTGGTCCCGGTAACTGACAGGACAATCTGTGATCACCACTATGGTTTTAACGTCCTGCCGGTTTAACTCTGCGGCCAGGCTAAAGATATGGTTCAGGGCCCTGCAATAGCGAAAGCGGCTTAACATTAAAATGCGCAAAATAGATCACCCAGAATCAGCATATGATTCCGGATGATGAAAGGTGTATCCGTTTAGCGTTTCTCCTCTTTTGCTTAGCGTTTCCTCTTCTCTTCTGTTGAACTCTAGCGGGGTAAAACAAAGATCTGGGTTACCAGGTAGCCCCGACCCGGCAGGTAGATTACACCAACCCCGGTCCGGGTATAATGGGGATTGGTAATCTTGTTCCGGTGTCCCGGGCTGTTCATGAAGGCATTAAAGATTGCTTGTATGCTTCCGCCAATGCCGATATTTTCCGCGGCCAAGGAGAAATTTACTCCCGCAGCTCTAAGCATATCTCCGGAACGGCCGTAGGTAGGAGATTCATGCGCAAAATAGTTGTAATCAATCATATCCTGGCTTTTTAAGCGGGCCAGCCGGGTCAACTGGGCGTTCAGCTGTAACGGGGCCAACCCGCGGCCGGCTCTTTCCCTGTTCACCAGGTCGAGAAGCTGCTGCTCCTGTTGATTTAAAGAGACCGTTTCTTCACCGGATGACGGTAGTTCAGGGGTAGCCGGCGGGGTAGGGAGCGGCCCGGGTTCCGGTTGTCCGGGGGGAGAGACCGGATCTTCCGGCGGTGCCTGTAGAGTAGGACCATAAAGACTACCCCGGCTGCCTGAACGGGCCAGGCCGTAAGAGCCGCCGCTGAAAGTATAGCCTGTTGATGAAGGCGGCGAAACCGGCGTGGTCGGTGCAGGCTCTGCAGGAGCAACCGGCTTTTCAGGCTGCGGAGACGGGAAAGAAGGGGTTGCCGGAAAAGCAAAGTTTTGCGGCTGTGAACTGGTTATCCCATAACCGGGTATTCTTTCTTGAGCTGAGCGGGCGATCGAAGCGCCGGCAGCAGTGGGGAAGGCCAGTGCCAGAATAAGCAGTGCGGTAAGTACGAATATCGTTTTGGATTGTCGTGGTCCGGTCATGCCAACCATCCTTTGAAATGTAATTGTTCTTTAATAATTAACCAGCTTTCAATATTATGTCAACACCGAAGACTTGCTGGCCGTGATTGTCCTACTGTTTTAAGGGGTTCATTATCTTAAAAAACGTTAACACTTAACCGATCTTAGCCTCATGGCTTTTTATAGTAAATGATCCGTTCCCAAAGCTTTTTTACGCTCCAGCTACTCGCCCTGGTTTTAGACTTTAGCGCCTCATTCTCTTCACGAAGCTGCTCGATCTGGTAGAGCTGTTCGCGGTTGCGCGATTCAAGCTGGGCAATTGTTTTCTCTTTTTCCTGCAAGATATTTTCAAACTGGTGGCGCTCTTTTTTTAGTTCCTGCAGTGTACTGAGATAGCGCTTTCTTTCGGCCTCGCGGGTCTGCCGGCCCTGTTCAATTTTCTGTTTTAAGGTGTCGACGACTTGAGTAAAATCTTCTTGCAGCTTCTGCAGCTCCGCATCTTTATGCTCCAGGCTCTTTTGCAGCCGGCACATCTTTTTTTCACTTTGCTGAGAGAAGAGAAGCATCTCTTTACTTCTAGATCTTAATTCTTCCTGCAGGCGCTCTTTGGCGGTGGAGAGATCCGAAATCTGGCCGATAAGTTTTCCCGAGTAACGATCCAGCCTGGTAAAGTCGCTCTCTAGGTCGTTATAATCCACCGCCGGCAAGATGGCGGAAGGAAGGCCGCCTGCCGCTGATTCGCTGCTCTCCACGGCGATCCAATAGTTCAGGGGTCTTCCTTCCAGGCTAAAAGAATTGCTGCGAATCAGCTGCGGTTTTTCAAACCGCTGCGGGGCGATCCGGTCCCACTGGTCACCGGCAAAGCGGTAGCGAAAAAGGGTATCGCTTTCCAGCCAGGCGATCAGTAGCTCTCCGGATTGGTAGGAAAAGAAAGGGAAAGGCGGCCCTGTCATCTCCGTAGAGATTACTGTTTCCGGCTTCCATCCTCCGGTTTTCCAGCCCGGCCCGCCCTTGAAGCGGTAACAGATATAATATTTCTCTTCAAAAACGGTGCGCCAAAGCAGGTGCAGGTTCTGGTTCTGATCGACAACCAGGGAGGGGTAGGCTATGGCGGTGGAGGTGGATAGGGGGACGGCTTTACTCCAGTGAGCGGCTCCCGGGTCAAAGTAACGATAGTAAAGGCTGGCCTGGCTGTCCCCATCAATACGGTAGGCCAGGTGGAGACAGTCATGGGCATCGAGAGCGAGATCTCCATAATTCTCCGAGGCGCCGCTGCCGAAATCGATCACCCGCGGCTCCTCCCAGCTGCTGCCGGTGTAACGGTGGTGCAGCAGCCACCAGCGCTCTGCGGGGAGGTCGATCGCCAGACAGATAAAGTGAAGAGCGCCTTGTTGGTCACCGGCCATCAGAAAATGGCTGCATTGCTTGCTCTCTTCCCGGTAAAATAAAACCGGGGTCTCTTCTTCCGACTCCATCGTGGGAACTAGGTGATAAAAGTGGCCCTGCTCCATGCTCACCAGGTGGGGAAGACGGTTTTTGTCCAGGACAGCGCAGTAGTTGTCCTGGTGCAGTGGGAGAGGGCGAGGTTCTCCCCAGGCGGAACCAATTCCCTCTTGCAGCAGCAGTTTACCCGCAGGGCCGGGATTAATGAGATATTGTTTGTCAGTTGAGGCCAACAGGTAGGGAGCCTCCAGGGAAAAACTCTCCTGAAGATAAGAGGGCATCATCTTCACCTGCCTGATCAGAATTACTTAATCTATATGCTCTGCCGCGGTAGAATAATCTAGAAGCGTAATGCGGGGAGAGGCCCGAGCGGAGGATCTAAAAATATGATGCTGTAGATTTATTCACAATATCACCTTCTTAAGCGGTATGCATACTATGTCATTGAGCAGTACCGATAATATTTGCCACTCGCTCATCTATCACTGCGTAAAGGAGGGTTGTATAATGGGATGCAGTAAGCAAGCGGGCCAGCCTGGTTACCAGAGAAAAAAAAGCGGAGAGCTTTACAGCCGCCCGGTACCTGACAATCTCAAAATAGGGCCGCTACAGCTCCCCGAAGAAGCGGAGATTGTTTGTATTAAAACCGAGAAGGTCTACGAATCCTGCAAAAAGGTTGAAACTAATGAAGAGGTCACCGATCTCACCGGTATCGCTGTCGGTGAGATCGAGGATGTTTGGTGCATTGATGTTGAGCTGGTAATCGATGAAGAGCACCCCTTTACCTGTGAGAAGATCTCGAACACAAACCGCGCCAGGGTTTCATTCTGGTTTTACTACCGCTTTGCCTATATTGATCAGGGCGGGCAGAAATTCTTCACCAGCCAGCCTGTTTTCTTTGAGAAGACGGTGATCTTGAGCGACCGGATCTTTGACAAGAGGCTCTTTGTCCAGTGTGAAGTATTTCTCGATTGTTTCGAGTGCTTCGTTTCAGGACCGCAGCAGGTGACCTGCTGTATCGGCAAGCTGATCCTGGTTAAATTGGTGGCCCTGGTGCAACTGCTGGTTCCCTCTTATGGTTTCTGCCCGGAACCCGACTTTTGCACTCAGATAGAGGCGGAGTGCCCGGATTTCGAGCCGGAGTGGCCGCCGTTCCCACCGCAGTCTGTCCCTACAGGAGATTGAGTAAATCAATTGAAGTTTCTGGTTGCAACCGGTGCGTGGCACCGGTTTTTTTAGGTTGCTTTTCGGACAAGCTTCAGGCGGTATGGTATAATGAGCGAGAATATGGAAAAGGGGGAATTCCGGGATTGAGCTCTGGGGAAACTGTTAAAGTCGGTATGCTCGGGATGGGGACGGTCGGGGGTGGTGTGGCGGCTATTCTCCAGCGCAATGGTAGCTTACTGGCCAGAAAGACCGGGATTAAGTTGGAGCTGCAGCGGGTGCTGGTGCGGGATCCTTCGCGTCGTAGGGCGGTCGACCTGCCTCCGCAGATCTATACGACCGATCCTGAGATGGTAGTCAAGGATCCCTCGATCGATGTTGTCGTGGAGCTAATGGGGGGTATTGAACCGGCGCGCACTCTGATTAGTGCGGCGTTAAAAGAAAATAAATTTGTTGTTACCGCCAACAAGGATCTTATGGCCCGGCATGGCCAGGAGCTGTTGCAATTGGCCTACTGCTACGGAGAGGATATCTTTTTTGAAGCCAGCGTCGGCGGGGGCATCCCCCTGATTCGCCCCTTGAAACATTGCCTTGTCGCCAACCGGATTGAACGGATGGTCGGGATTATCAACGGCACGACGAACTATATTCTCACCCGGATGTCCCTTGACGATATGGATTTCCAGGAGGCGTTGAGCAAAGCCCAGGAGCTCGGTTTTGCCGAAGCCGATCCCTCCAATGATCTTGAAGGGAGAGACGCCGCTTATAAGCTGACTATCCTGGCCGGGCTTGCCTTTGATTGTTCATTGAATCCCGACGATCTCTTTACCCAGGGGATCAGCGGTGTAACCAGGGCAGATATTCATTATGCCCGCGAACTCGGCTATACCATTAAACTCCTCGCTGTTGCAGAGCAGATGCCTACCGGCCTGGCCCTGGGAGTTCACCCGGCGCTGGTCCCCCTGACACATCCACTGGCTACGGTCTACGACGAATTCAATGCTATTTTTATCAAGGGCGATCTTATCGGTGAGACCATGTTTTACGGGCGTGGAGCCGGAGCCTTGCCCACGGCCAGTGCGGTGGTTGCTGATATTATTGATGCTGCGTATTCTCTACAGTCTGGAGTTAAAGATAGGCCATCTCCGGGTAAGAGTAACAACCGGAAGATAACACTGCTGCCCCTCTCCGCCCTCTCTTCACGCTTTTATGTCCGGCTCCAGGCCCGGGATCTCCCTGGGGTTTTCGGTGCCGTGGCGACTGCTTTTGGTGAAGAAGAGGTTAGCCTGGATATGATCATTCAGAAGCGCAAGACAAACGGCATGGCCGAGATTGTTCTTGTAACCCACGATGTCAACGAGGAGCGTTTTTACCGCTCCCTGAAAAGAGTGGCCCGATTGCCTGCGATTGAGCCGGAACCCGGCGTCTTCCGGGTACTGGGGTAATAAAGCAAACGGCGGGCCCTGTGATAATTAAAAAGCAAGCCGGCGGACCCCCTTGCCCTGCCTCTTTCTCCACAAGGAGGGGCCCTGGAAGGAAGGTAGGGGCAGAAGGCCTCCCTTCCCGGTGACGGAGGTGCAGAAGATGAAGAGAAAAGTAAAAGTGAGGGTGCCGGCTACCAGCGCCAACCTCGGTCCGGGGTTTGACAGTATCGGCCTGGCGCTGCAGATATACAATGAGTTGACCCTATCGGTAGCGGCGGGGCTGCAACCCACAGTTGAAGTTGTGGGAGAGGGAGCGGCATCGCTACCGCGGGACGGGAGCCATCTTTCGCTAAGGGCTGCCGACTCACTCTTTAAAGCCGCCGGTTTGAAGCCTCCAACCTGGAATCTGCACCAGTCTAACCGCATTCCGCCCGGCTCTGGGCTTGGCTCGAGCGCTGCTGCTATCGTCGGAGGGCTGTACGCCGCGAATACCTTTTTGCCGGATCCGTTTAGCCGGGAGCGGCTGTTAGAGCTGGCTATAGAGCTAGAGGGGCATCCGGATAACGTTGCGCCGGCGCTCTATGGGGGGATGGTCATTAGCTGCCGTGGCTGCGGCCGGTGGCATACTTTTCACGACGCGCCTTTCCCTGGATTACGTTTATTGCTGGCCCTGCCCGAGTTGACACTTTCGACCAGTGAGGCACGCCGTGTCTTACCGGAGCAGGTCCCGCGAAGCGACGCCGTGTTTAATACGGGCCGTGCCGCCGCTCTGACCGCTGCCCTGCTCACTGGAAATGAGGAGCCTTTAAGCTGGGCTACGGAAGACCGTCTGCACCAACCTTATCGCTGCCCTTTAATTCCCGGGGCTGAAGCGGCGCTGGCAGCAGCCCGCCGTGCCGGGGCAAGCGGTGCGGCGATTAGCGGTGCCGGCCCCTCGATTATCGCCTTCTGGTTCGAGCGCGGGGAGGCTGACCTCAGGGCAGGGAATGTTGCCGCCGCCCTGGAGGATGCTTTTACCGGTGCCGGGATTCGCTGCCGGGTTATCTCTACTACCGTCGATAATAACGGTGTTACCCTGCTCATTTAACCCGGTGAAGATGGGAGCAGCACCTGCTTTACCCGCAGGCCGGGCCGGTCTTCTCAAATTTTAGCAAGTATTGGCTGCAGGAATCAGGCAGCTTCTGTGGAATAGAATAAACAATACCGGGAGTATTACCGGTGTGAAAGATGATATGCTGTAGTTGAAACCCGATGGGAGTGTTGAAGTGAGCTTGCTCTCTCACCCGCGGCCGACCAGGGCGGAGATTAATCTCGATAAAATTGAGCATAACCTGAATGAATTTCGCCGGCTGCTCGGTCCAGATGTGCAGATCATGGCGGTAGTTAAAGCCGATGCCTATGGGCACGGCGCCGTTGAGGTGGCCCGGGCCGCCCTCCGGGCAGGCGCCTCTTCTTTGGGTGTAGCCTTTATTGATGAAGGGGCGGCTCTTCGGCAGTCCGGAATTAAGGCCCCGATTCTGTTGCTCGGCTATACCGATCCGGCCGATACCCCGGCGCTGATCGAGTACCGCCTTACGCCGGCCCTCTTCGATCTGGAGACAGCCCGGCTTTTTAGCCGCAACTTTTCGGAGCAGGGAAAGTGCTGGCCGGTGCATCTTAAAATTGATACCGGGATGGGGCGGATCGGCATTTCTCCGGCGGAATCCGTTGAATTCATGGATACACTTTTCCGCCTGCCGGGTCTGAAACTGGAGGGAGTCTTTACCCATTTGTCATCTGCTGATGAGGAAGAAGGGGGTGCTTATACGACCGGCCAGCTGCGTCTTTTTGAAGGTGTTATGGCCGCCGCTCGCAAACGGGGAATCTACCCTGCTGTTTACCACGCCGCCAACAGCGCCGCGGCCATGATTTACCCGCAATCACGTTACAACATGGTGCGGATCGGGATCTCTCTCTATGGTTGTTACCCGTCGCCGTGGTTGCAACAGCGCGCTGTAGTTAAACTGCAGCCGGCGATGTCGTTAAAAAGCAAGATTGTTTACCTGAAAGAGGTTCCTCCACAAACACCGCTGGGTTATGGTCGGACTTACCATACCACCCGGAAGTCTACCATCGCGACGGTGCCGACCGGCTATGCCGATGGCTATCATCGCAGCCTCTCCAACCGCGGCGAGGTGCTCGTTCGCGGCCGACGGGCCCCGGTTGTCGGGCGCATCTGTATGGACCAGATGATGATCGATGTCAGCCACATTGAGGGTGCGGCCCTGGGTGACGAGGTTGTCCTTTACGGGAGCCAGGGTCCGGAGCGAATTGACGTTGAAGAGGTGGCCTCGCTCTTGGGGACAATAAATTATGAAGTTCTCTGCAATGTTGGCAAGCGGGTGCCGCGTTGCTATTTAAAACAGGGCCGCCCGGTAGAGGCGTGGTAAAAATATTTTGCGGCGAGCGTCTTTTTTTAAGGCAGTCTGCATAACTATTAATCGAAACCGTATAATAGCCCATATGGAAGAATTGCGGCCTGGTTGTTAATACTATTAAAGGAGGTAGTTGGCATCATGGGGGAGACGAAAAGGATCATGATTAGCCTGCCACAAAAGCTTTTGATGGAAGTAGATGGAATCGTGGCCCTGGAAAATCGAACCCGCAGCGAGTTTATTCGTGAAGCGATGAAACTATATCTACAGGAGCGCAAAAAAAGACAGATCCGTGAACGTATGCAGAGCGGCTACCTCGAGATGGCAAAGATCAACCTGACCCTTTCCAAAGAGGCAATTTATGCAGAAAACGAGGCCGATAGGATTCTGGAAGAGCTGGTCAGCGGAGAGTGAAGCCGGTGGAGGTAAAGCGTGGCTATATCTTTTTTGCAGACTTAAGCCCCGTGGTTGGCTCTGAGCAAGGCGGGGTGCGTCCGGTGCTGGTAATTCAAAATGATGTCGGTAATCGTTATAGCCCAACAGTGATTATTGCGGCCATTACTTCACAGATTGACAAGGCGAAGCTGCCTACGCATGTTGAGATTAACGCCGCTGAGTATCATCTTGACCGCGATTCGGTAGTGCTGCTTGAGCAGATCCGGACGATTGATAAACAGAGGCTGCAAAAAAAGATTACCGAACTGGATGAGCGAGTCATGAAGCAAGTTGATGATGCGCTGCGGATCAGCTTGGGCCTGATTGATTTTTAGCAACACCTCTTCTTGGCGACCCGCCGCCTCTGGTTAAAGATTGGACGCCGTCGCTACCGCCTTCTTTTTACCGGGGCGGTTTTTGATATTTTAGGGAAGGAGCACCCGGCCATGCCGGAAGCATTGCGGCAGAGGCCGCTAGTCGGCATTACTGTTAACCGAAATTACCACCGGCGGGAGCTCTGGCTGCCCCCGGCCTACAGTTGCCGGATTGAGGAGGCGGGCGCTCTCCCCCTGCTGCTTCCCCCTTTACAGCCAGCTGCTGCCGGGGCTCTGCTTGGCTCCTTAAACGGTTTGTTGCTAAGCGGAGGCGGTGACGTTGCTCCTCTCTATTACGGGAAAGAACCTCGTCCCGGCCTCGATGAGGTTGATCTGCAGCGCGATGCCTGGGAGCTGGCCCTGGTTCGGGCAGCGTTGGCCCGGGGTCTGCCGGTTCTTGGGATCTGCCGCGGAATACAACTTCTGAATATCGCCCTGGGCGGAACTCTGATCCAGGATCTTAACGGGCCGGGCTATTTGCAGCACTGTCAAAAGGCGCCCCGCCATCATCCTTCGCATACCGTGGAGATTTTCCCCCGAACCCGCCTGGCCTCCCTGCTGGGAGAAGGCCACCTTGCGGTGAATAGTTTTCACCACCAGGCCCCGGCCGCAGTTGCTCCGGGGCTAAAAAAAGCCGCGGTCTCCCCTGACGGGGTGATAGAGGCTCTTGAAGATCCGAAGCACGGGTTTCTCATTGCCGTGCAGTGGCATCCGGAGACGTTGCTGCACCCTGCCTCCTGCCTTCTCTTCCAAGAATTTGTCCATGCGGCTTCGAAATTTTGTTAGCGGTGGTTCTTCTGCGACCATTGTTCTGAGAAGAGTGTCTCCAGCAAGCTCCAGAGCTTACTGGCCGGTTAAGTATTTTGGGTTGAATTACCCGGAAGGGCATAGTATAGTAATAAAGAACAGGCTGCCGGGGAACCGGTGAAGCCGGGCTTTTAGCAGCTGGTCGGCTTTTTTCCCGACCGGTGGGACAAAAGCCCTTTTTATTAAGCGAGGTTTTTAAATATGAGATCGCTGGAGCAGGTTTTAATTAAAGCTGTAGCTGGCGACAGGGATATCAGCTGTCCGCAGGAAAGGCTGCGCCTCGGCTATATTGGCGGTTGGGTCAGCATTGCCGGTAATGCCGTTTTAGCCTCGCTGAAATTTGTCGTCGGCTTGGCTAGCGGCAGCGTCTCGTTGCTGGCCAACGCGGTCCATACCGCCTCCGATATCTTAACTTCGGTTGTAGTACTGATCGGTTTTAAGATATCGAGCAAGGGGCCGGATCGGGAACATCCCTACGGCCACGGGCGGGTAGAATACCTCATCGGGTTGACCGTGGCTGTTGCCCTGATCGCCGTCGGTATCGGCTTTATCTATGATGCCTATCGGCGTCTTGCTAGCGGAATAACGATGCAGCCAAGCCTGGCGGCCATCATCGTGGCTCTCGGATCGATCCTGGCCAAGGAGCTGATGTATCGTTTTGCCGGGGGGCTCAGTAAGTTAATTGACTCGGAAGCGTTGATGGCCGACGCCTGGCATCACCGCAGTGACGCCTTTACCTCTGCCCTGGTCCTGGTGGCGGTTTGTGGCGGTTACTTTCGTATTAGCTGGCTTGATCCGGTCAGCGCTTTTCTCGTAGCTGGCTTTATTATTTATACCGGCGCTGAGATCGCTTACCAGGCCGCAAATAAATTAATTGGGGTCTCTCCGTCCCCGGATCTGCTCGGTGATCTTGAAAAAGAGGCACTGGCCGTAGAAGGAGTCCTCAATGTTCATGATCTGGAGGTCCATGATTACGGGATCTATAAGGCAGTTACATTGCATATTCGAGTAGATGGTCAGAGCATGAGCCTCTTCCGGGCACACCAAATCGCCCACCTGGTTCAGGAGAGGCTCGAAGAAAACTTCAATTGCAAGGCGATTGTTCATCCGGATCCGCTAAATGATTAGTGGCCGGTCACCTGCTATTTGGCTGAAATCCCATTCAACCTGCTCCGGTCGGTGGTAACGGGTAAAAGGAGCAGGATAATCTTTATTTCAGGCTGCCTACCCTTTTAAGATTGCTCATGTTAATGTATAATGCTGATGAAAATTCCTTTACCGGATTAAGCCGTTCCGGTTGTAATAGAAGAGGAGGCGTTGTCAGTGGCTGTTAATCAGGGGATTGAAGAGGAGCTGGATGAGCTCTGTGACCTGGCCTGCCTCTATCTAAGCCCCGCTGAGAAAGAGCAGATTGCCGGCCAGTTGAATGCAATTCTGAGATTGGTAAGCCAGATTCAAAAGGTCGAGACGGACGGGGTGGAGCCGACTTTTTACCTGGCGGCCCGGCCGGTTCACTTTCGGAAGGATCAGGTTGAGCCTTCCCTTCATCCGGACCAGGTTTTCAGGAACACGGTCCACCGCAGCGAGTGCTATTTCCGTGTTCCCCGCATTGCCGGGGATGAGCCTGAGAAAGTATAGCGCTGGCATAACGGCCCCATCAACGAAAGGAGCGGTCTAATGAAACTTTTTGAGATGACGGCACTGGAGCTAAGCCGGCTGCTGCAGAAAAAAGAGGTCAGCGCGGTAGAGGTAACACAAAGTTTCATGGAGCACGCCGAAGCGGTAGAACCGCAGGTGCGGGCTTATATTACCCGAACCTCGGAAACAGCTCTTGCCGAAGCAGAAGCGGTGGACGAAAAACGGAGACGGGGTGAAACGATGCCCCTCCTGGCCGGGGTTCCCCTGGCCGTAAAAGATAATATCTGTACTGGTGGGGTGCGGACTACCTGTGGCTCCCGTTTTCTTGAAGAATATTTGCCTCCGGAAGATGCTACCGTGGTAAAAAAAGCCCGTGCGGCGGGCCTGCCCCTTATGGGGAAGACCAATCTTGATGAATTTGCCATGGGCTCTTCGACGGAAAACTCGGCTTTCTTCCCCACGCATAACCCCTGGGATCTTCAGCGAGTTCCCGGTGGCTCCAGCGGCGGCTCTGCTGCCGCGGTCGCTGCCGGGATGGCGCCGCTGGCCTTGGGCACCGATACCGGCGGTTCGGTGCGCCAGCCGGCCGCTTTCTGCGGCCTGGTCGGTTTGCGTCCTACTTACGGGCGGGTTTCCCGGGCGGGAGTGATGGCCCTGGCCTCATCGTTAGACCAGGCCGGCCTTTTGGCCCTGACTACGGCCGACGCGGCCTTGTTGTTAGGTTTGATTGCCGGGGAAGACCGGGACGATCCCACCTCGTCTTCAGAACCGGTTGCCGATTACCTTTCCACCTTGCAAGAGGGTGTTAAAGGGCTGCGGGTAGGGCTGCTTACTGAAAATATGCCGGAGCATTTTGATCGGGAGATCATCGCCGCGGTTCATCGGGCTGCCGCGGTGCTGGCGGAGAACGGGGCGGTGGTCGAAGAGCTCTCCCTACCGCATACCGGCTCCAGCCTGGAAGTATATCACCTGCTCTGCGCCGCCGAGGCCTCCTCTAACCTCGGCCGTTTCGACGGGCTTAGATACGGCCGCAGCGCGCGGGGGGAGAATGTTGCCGAGATGTACAGCCGGACACGGGGTGAGGGTTTCGGACCGGAGGTAAAACGGCGTATTCTTCTGGGCACCTGTATTCTGCGCGAAAGCCGGTATGAATCCTATTATCTACAGGCCCTGCGCGTGCGTACTTTAATCCGCCGTGACTACGAGGCCGCCCTTAACCGTTTTGACCTGTTACTCGGGGCGGTTACCCCAACAACCGCTTTTAAACTAGGCGAAAAGAAAGACGATCCCGTGGCCATGTACCATGCCGATATCTGCCTCTTGCCCGGGCCCCTGGCCGGTATCCCGGCCCTCTCCGTTCCCGGCGGACTTGGCTCGGGGGGGCTGCCTATCGGGGTCCAGCTGACGGCGGCACCCTTTCGGGAAGAGATTCTTTTCCGGGCGGCACATCTTTTAGAACAGGAGCGCGGCCCGGGGCCCTTGCGCTCCCAGCTTTTACCGCCTGCGTCGTAGAAGGAGGTTTACCGATGGAATACGAAGCGATAATCGGCTTGGAGATACATGTCGAGTTGCAGACACGCTCCAAAATATTTTGCGGATGTAGCACTGCCTTTGGAGCTGAACCGAACACAAACTGCTGCCCGGGTTGCCTGGGACTGCCCGGGACCCTGCCGGTGCTGAACCGCCGCGCCGTGGAATATGCTGTCCTAGCGGCCCTGGCATTGAACTGCCAAGTGCAGGAGAAAAGTGTTTTTGCCAGGAAAAACTATTTTTATCCCGACCTGCCAAAAGCCTACCAGATTTCGCAGGACGAGCAACCGCTGGCCTGGGGAGGCTACCTTGAAATCGATTTTCCCGAAGGAAGCCGCCGAGTCAACCTGGAGCGGGTTCACCTCGAAGAAGAGGCCGGCAAGCTCATTCATGCGGGGGATTCAATCATCAGCGCCGCTTACTCCCTGGTTGACTACAACCGGGCCGGAGTACCGCTGCTAGAGATTGTCACTGCCCCGGAGCTTTATTCAGGAAGGGAGGCGCGGCTCTTTCTGCAGGAGCTGCGGACGCTGTTGCGCTACATCGGCGTCTCCGATGTGAAGATGGAAGAGGGCTCTCTACGCTGCGATGCCAATATTTCACTTCGCCCGGTCGGAACGAAAGAGCTGGGCACCCGGGCAGAGGTAAAGAACTTAAATTCTTTCCGGGCGGTGGAGCAGGCTCTGAACTACGAGGCTGAACGACAGGCCATGATTCTCGCCCGCGGGGGCGAGATTATCCAGTCTACCTGCCACTGGGATGACAGCCGTAAGGCTACCGTGGTAATGCGGCTGAAAGAAGGGACCGCGGACTACCGCTACTTTCCAGAGCCGGATCTGCCGCCGCTTATTCTGGAGCGATCGTCTATTGAGGCGCTCAAGGAAAGGCTTCCCGAGCTACCCCGACAGAGGCGCCGCCGTTTGCAAGAACAATACGATCTTACAGCCGAAGAGGCGGCCGTAATGACCGATTCCTGCGAGATGGCCGACTTTTTTGAGAAGGCGGCCGCAAGTTATCCTGACTACCGCAATTTGGTCAACTGGGTACTGGGAGATCTAATCTACCAGCTTCGTGAAGCCGGGAAAGAGGTTGCTCAGCTCTCTCCCGCGCTGCTGATTGAGCTGCTCGAACTGTTCGACGCTGGTGAAATCAATCGCCCCGTAGCCAAGGAGCTTCTGGCGGAGATGATCAGAAGCGGCGCGTCACCCCGTCAAATGGTCCGGCAGCGGGGCCTGGGAAAAATATCGGGGCGGGAGGAGCTGGCTCCTCTGGTAGAACAGGTTATTGCCGAAAACCCCGATGCAGTGGAAAACTATCGCAAAGGAAAGAAGAAGGCGCTGGCCTTCCTTGTCGGTAAAGTGATGGCCCTAACCAGGGGCCGGGCCGACCCGCAGGAGTTAAACCGTCTTTTTGAGGAGAAGATTTAGGGTATACCGGGCGCTTTCTTGTCGGAACATTTCTGTTTGTACTCCGGGGGCTGTCCTAAGGACAGCCCTTCCTGCTCGGCTCTATCCAGTTATATCAGAACCCCCTTAGACTCCCTCTCTCCGCCGGGAGGAGGGTGGGGGTAAGATGTTACCACGATAGGGGATAGAGAACCCGTTCCCTGTAGTCCCCTATTCTTCAAGAAGCTCTAACCGACGGCGGCGCTGCTCCTCGATGGCCAGGTCTTTACGGAGAAACTTTCCGACGTTTGTTTTGGGCAATTCGCTGCGGAATTCAACCTGGCGGGGCACTTTATACTTGATCATCCGGGGCCGGCAGAATTCGATAATCTCCTCCGGGGTAGCCTCGGCCCCATCTTTGAGCACTATAAACGCCTTCACTACTTCGCCGAAAAACTTTTCAGGAATGCCAATACAGACTGCTTCGGCGACTTTGGGATGTTCGTAGAGCACCTCTTCTACTTCTCTGGGGTAGATTTTATTTCCGCCGTAGATAATCATATCTTTTTTCCGGTCAACAATATAAAAATAGCCGTCTTCATCCATCCGGGCGATATCACCGGTATAAAGCCAGCCGTTTTTCAGGGTACTAGCGGTATCATTAGGCCGGTTCCAGTAACCTTTCATTATTTGCGGTCCCTTAATTATTAGCTCGCCTTCTTCGCCGATAGGCAGCTCCCGCTCTCCATCGTCAGGGTCAACAATTTTACAGTCAGTATCCGGATAGGGTATTCCGATACTGCCTGGCTTGCGCACTCCGAGGAAGGGATTACTATGGGTTATCGGTGAAGTTTCTGAGAGGCCGTAGCCTTCCAGGATACTGGAACCGGTGATCTGTTCAAACTGCTCAATTGCCTCCACCGGCATCGGTGCGGCACCGCTGATGCAGACATCGATCGAATCGAGGTCGTAATTTTGCACCTCGGGGTGGTTCATCAAGGCCATAAAAGCGGTTGGCACTCCTGGAAATATAACCGGTTTGTATTGTTGTATCAGGTAAAAAATCAGATCGGCGTTAAACTGCGGCACCAGAAGCAAACCGGCAGGTATGGTCAGCCCTACATTCAGGCACACGGTCATCCCGTATGAGTGAAAGAAAGGCAACAGGCCCATGCTATAAACTTCTTTTCCGCCGAACTTCTTTAACCATTCACGTAGTATCTCCGCGGTCATCTCCGCATTGGCGACCAGGTTATAATGAGTCAGCATGGCCCCTTTAGGGAAACCGGTGGTCCCTCCGGTATATTGCAGTACGGCCAGATCTTCTTCGGGGTTAATCTCCACATCGGGAGGATTGGGTTCATGCTGCTGTAGAATATCGTCGAACGGCCTGGCGTTGACATTGATTTTCTCCCCGGTTAGGGGAACGACGATCAAGTTCTCAATATCCTGGTCCAACATGGCCTGCTCGATAGTTTGAAAAACTGCATCGGCGGCGATAAGCACCCTTGCATTTGAATCCCGAACAATAAAGCTTAATTCTCTGGCGGTTAAGAGAGGGTTAAGCTGGGCTACAACCAGCCCCTGCCTCATGGCGGCAAAATAGCAGTAGACATAAGCGAAACAGTTGGGGAGCATCAGGGCGATGCGGTCACCTTTTTGCAACCCCATCGCGGTAAAGGCGGCCGCCATCCGGTCTATATTTTCCATCATCTCCCGGTAAGTGACCCGGTCGGCGATAAAAATAAGCGCGGTTCGGTTAGGATACTGGTCTGCTACCTTTTTCAGGTAATGGTAGAGTGATATTTTAGGGTAATCGAGCGTTGATCGTGTTGGATAGTTCTTTAGCCAGAGACGGGTGTCCATGTTGAAACCTCCTTAACAAGTTTACCAAAATTACGTCAGACAATAATATATTTCCGCAAGAATTTAATAATTCCTGCAATTATTCCTGCACTTGTTATTATAAAGAACTAAAAAGTAGGCAAACAGAAGAGCTGCCTCCCGGGGCCACTTTTAGTATAGACAAAGCTGTCAGATAATTATATTATATAAAACAAGTAAATATATTTTAACAAGAAGGGGTGAAACGGTGGCTACAGCAGTTAACGGGTGGAGCTTTATCCTTCTGTTTGCTTACCTGAGCATCGCTTTATTGCTCGCTACTTTTTTAAGAAAGCAGTTTCTCTTTTTGCAGCGCTTGATGATTCCCAATGCGATTATCGCCGGCCTGATCGTACTATTATGCAGCGGGCAGCTTTTTGGGATTATCCAGATTTCTTTGGATCAGCTCAACCTGACAGTTTATCATCTTATAACCGGAATTTTTATTTTGATTGGTCTAAGGGAACCCCGTTGCAAGGATAACCGGGCAGTATTTACTACGACCATGATTATCGGCCAGGGTTACGCCCTTCTAGCCGTGGTCGGTTGTCTCTTTACCCTGATTTGGATCGGGGTGCTGTTCCCGAATTTTTACCCTTCTTTCTCCATGCTGCCGCTGCTCGGTTTTGGCTTTGATCAGATCATCGCTGCGGGCATCGGTTTACAATGGGAGCAGGTCGGTTTCATCGGGGGCGGCCGTGCCGGTTTTTCTTTCGGAGTGATGGGTCTTTTCTGGGCTTATTTGGGAGGCACCATTATGGTTCTCTGGTTGCGCAAGCGGCAACAGAAGAATGGCTTGGTAAATTCGATCAGTCGCGAGGCCCAAGAAGGGATTATTCCTCGGGAAACTGAAAAGCCGGCCGGAGGATACCTGACTACCGCACCTGAAGCGATGGAATCCCTGACTTTACACCTGGCTTTAATCGGCTTTCTTTACCTGATAGCTTTTTCCGGAACAAACCAGCTCAGCGCCTGGTTGGCACAGTTTGGTAATGTCGGTCAGCTCCTTGGAGAATTTCTGTGGAGCTATAACTTTCTAATCGGTCTTCTTTTAGGTTACCTGGGCCGTATAGTAATTAACTGGCTTGAGTTGGGTTATCTTTTCGACAGCGGGACCATGCAAAGAATCTCCGGGGCCATGGTTGATTACATGATTACCGCTGCCCTGGCGGCGGTACCGCTGTTGATTTATGTAGACTACTGGCCTGAAGTGGTCATTTTATCGCTAATCAGCGGTGTGGCCGTGGTACTTTTTGTGTATTTTACCTCTTATAAAATGCATACCGATCATCATCTGACCAGATGCGTGTCGACATTCGGTTATCTTACCGGGACGATCGCTTCAGGATTAGCCCTGCTGCGCATGGTTGATCCTGAACTGGAATCCCCTGCGGCTGAGGAGCTAGCCTGTGCCGGCGGGCTTTCTCTTCTGATCGGTCTTCCGCTTTTTGTATTGATTAATTACCCCTTATATGGAGCCGACAGACCGCTGCCCTCTCTCCTGATCACGCTGAGCCTATTTGCTGGGTACGGCCTGCTGCTCTTTTTGATCTGGTTTTTCTGGAACCGGCGGATCGGAAAAAGTAAAAAATCCGTTCACTCAACTGCGGGCAGCCAGGGTCCGACCCCGTAATTTCAACAGTTTTCCAGCAAATCCGGAGGGGCTTCTTCGCAAGGGAAGCCCCTTAGAAATTCAAGCCCGAGATAGCAGCAGGTTTTAGGTTTCTTCTGACGAATTACTTTTAAACAGGCAGATGTTATTCTAAAGGGGTGAAGGTATCAGTGAAGCGGAAAGGATTAGGAGGCGTACTTTTAGGGGTTTGGCTGATTGCCAAAGGTCTTTTACCATATTTGACCTTAACTATCCCCTACCAGGAGACGATCTTATCTGCCCTGGCGGTGGCCGCCGGTATTTTAATTATTATAGAGCGCTAAGGGGCAGTTCTGGATGAAGATATTACATACGGCAGATCTACACCTTTGTGAAGGCGCTGCCGAACGGTGGGCCGCGTTGGAGAAACTTGCCGACCTGGCCCGGGAGAAAGGTGCTGCAGTTATGGCCATCTCCGGCGACCTTTTTGATCAGCATGTTGATGCGGCGCTTCTCCGGCCCCGGCTGCGGAAAATATTTAGGGCGGGGGATTTTATCACGGTGATCCTCCCCGGTAACCATGATCATAGCGTTTATCAAGGCGGCCTTTTTTTTGGCGAGGGGGTCAGGGTGATCCGTGATTGGAGAGAGCCGGTTGAAGTTGATGGAGTTAGATTCTGGGGGCTGCCTTTTGAACCGCTGGATAGCGCTGCACTGGTTCTCAGGCTACAAAATCTAGCTGGCCTGATACCGGCAGAGGGAACCGATATCTTGCTTTATCATGGGGAGCTTCTCGATGCCTTCTATGCGCGGGAGGAGCTCGGCGATGAGGGCAACAAGCGCTATATGCCGGCCCGGCTCGATTATTTCCGGATTCTTCCTGTAAGCTGTATCCTGGCGGGCCACTTTCATAGTCGCTTTGCTGCCTGGGAACTGGGTCCGGGGCGCTTTTTTGTTTACCCGGGCTCGCCTGTCGCGGTAACGCGCCGTGAAATCGGGCCGCGCAAAGCTCATCTTTGGCAAGAAGGAGCTTCCCCTGAGGAGATAGTTCTCGATACCTTTCACTTTGTCGAGATGAGGCTAATCTTAGATCCCTTTGACCGGGAAGAGGCCGATCCGGTCACCGTGCTCCGGCAGCGGTTGGCCGGCCTGCATCCAAAAGCGCGGCTCTTGCTAAGCGTGCAGGGGTTCTACGATGGGCAGAAATCCGGTTACAGCGAAGTAGAGCTGGTCGATGCGCTGAAAGAGGCTGCTGGTGAGAGGCTCTACGGTGAGCCGGAATTTAGCTTTATGGATATCAGGCAGGTTCTGGAAGATCCTTTGTTCCAAGCTTTTCATCAAAAATTGACCGCGGCAGACTACCCTGTGGAACAGAAGAAGCAGATCCGGAGGGCGGCAATCCGGGCGATGATGGAGGTGCGGGCATGAGGATCAGCGAGTTTTCTCTACAGCGTTACGGGCCCCTTTTAGAAAGCGGGCGCCGAAAGCTGGGCCGGTTTAACCTTTTTTACGGCCCCAATGAGGACGGAAAAACCCTGACCATAGATGCTCTGGTCAAGCTGTTGCTAGGCAGGGGCCTGCGCCTTTTTAACGCAATTAACCGGGTTGACGAATCGCCGGAAGGCTACCTGGTTCTTGAACATAAGGGGGCCGTGCTGAAGCTGCCCGAAGCTGGTTTCCTCCCCGGGTTGCTGCAGATAAGCCCCGAAGAATGCCGGAATATCTTTGTGGTCCGTGACAGTGACCTGGCCCTGGCCAGGGAGAGCGATTTTTACAGGGGCGTAGCTCACCGCCTGACCGGGCTGCACAGCGCGGAGATCGGGGAGATCACGGGAAAACTTCGGGAGCTGGGCCGGCTGACCCCGGGCCACGACTTTCAGAATACCAGCCCCTTGAAGCTAAAGAGCAATCTTCGGAAAGCAGGCGCGCTGGTAGATTCAATGGGCGGCCTCGTCGAGCGCCTGGAGCGGGACGGTTACGACCGGGCAGAGCAGCGACTGGTCGATCTGAAGAGACAGCTGTGCGAGAAGGAACAGCGACTGGAGCAGCTCGAGGCTGCCCGTAAGCGGGAGCTCTTTGAAAAGGGGAGCAGCGCCTTAAAGATCCTGCGAAGTACTCTTGAAAAAATTGCCGCGTTGCGAGATTTTAATTCGGCAGACGAAGCCAGATGGCAGCATCTCCTGGATAATCTTGCCGGGAATCAGGAAAGAGAAAAGCGGCTACGTGAAGAGCTGGCCCGCGAAGAGGAGTTGGCCCGTCGCGCTGCCGGCAGGGTGAAGATTGCCACGGCTGCGGTAGAGGAGTACCTGCAGAGAAAGGAGCTTCTCGTCGATAGAGTGACACCATTACTGAAACAATCGGCCGAACTGAGTTGCACCTTGAAGAAAAAAGAGCCTGCCAGCAGGCGCCGCTTTCTGGGCCGGACCGCTATTTTTTCAGCGCTACTCTTTCTACTGGCCTTAGCCGGGCTGTTACTCCGGCCGTCCTGGTGGCTTTACCTGTTTTTAGCTGCCAGCGGCGGAATACTCCTTTATTATGGCTGGCTTAAGATCGACCTGCTGCGGGAGCGGGGAGCTCTCGCGGAGATCAACCGGGAGCTTGCCTTCGAGGCGGCCAGGCTGGGCTTTGATGCATCCGATCCGGTTGAGCTTCAGACGGCTATTGATGAATTTTACCGTGGCCTGGAGGCAGCAGAAAAGCAGTTGAGTGAAGCGGATAAAGAGGCGGCTGTCCGGAAAAATATCTGTGAGCGGCTCGCCTCCGAACTGGATGGATTACTCCGTCAGATCGACGCTGACCGGAGATCACTGCGCCAGTTGAAAGAGAAGTTGCAGGTTGATACGATCGAGGCTTACCGGGAAAAAATGCGTCTAAAAAGAGATCTGCTAAGCAAGATTGACCGGCAGAAGGCGATTTTAGAAAGCCACTTCGGAGATGCCGAAGCGGGGGCGAATCTTGAAAAGGCGCTTGCTGCCTGGCAGAAAGAGCTCTCCTGTTATTTGCCCTTCCGCGAAAAGGCCCTGGGGCTTTCGTACAGCGAAGAGCAGGCGGCCAACCTGAAAAGTGAGCGGGAGCTGCTCCTCGAGAAGAGAGACACTTTGGGATACCGGTTGGAGCAGTATCGCGACGAGCTGCGGCTAATTGAAAAAGAGCTCAATGAGATCTTGAACCTGTTCGGTAGAAGTTACCTTCCCTGCCAGACGATCCCGGATCTGAGAAAGGCTGTCGAAGAATTAAGCTGCTGGGTCAGTGCCCAGAAAGAGAAGAAGGGGGCTGCGGAGGCGGCGATTAAAATTTTCAATGAAATTAAACTGGAAGAAGAAATAAAGATCGGGGAGCTTTTTGACAAAGAGAGCTCCGTGAGTGATTATTACCGCCGCATCACCGGAAACCGCTACCAGGAGGTGCTCTTTGACAGTGAAAACAAAGAGATCATGGTGCGCTGCCAGGACGGATCGTCCCTGGCAGCCTCAAAGCTTTCCGGGGGCGCCTACGACCAGCTCTATTTTGCAATCCGCCTGGCACTCGGTGAAAAACTGCTTCACGGTGAAAAAGGTTTTTTTATCCTCGACGATCCTTTTATCAAGGCCGATCCGCACCGGCTGGCCATCCAGCTGGAGATGCTTAAAACAGCTGTCTCCCGGGGCTGGCAGGTACTCTATTTTAGTGCCAAGGGTGAAGTAAAGGAGGCGCTGCAAAAAGAGATTAACCGCGGCCTGGTCAAGCTCTTCACGGTTAGCTAATCTTAGAATTGGGCATCATAATTCGCTTGGACTCTGCGGGGGGAATAATTATTTGAGGAGCAGAAATGCGATGCTGTTCACAGCGGTATGGATCATTCTGGGGACAGCGGCCCTGCTTTACCTGGGTTCTATTCTTGTCGGCATGCTGGCGGCTGCCCCCGGGAGCGATGCGGTGGAGCGTTATTTCAGCGAGCCTTTTCTTGCTCGTGCCGCGGCCTACCAAAAAGCCGTCCTGACCGTCTTTTTGCTACAGCAGGTGCTCTACCTGGTTTTTCTGGTCGCTGTTGCCTATACCGCCCTGTGCTATTTCCAGGCCGCACCACGGCTCTCTCTGCCCGCTGCAGCGGGCTATATCCTGCTCTTTTTAATTGCAGCCCAACTGATAAACCTGCCTTTCGATTTCTATCGCGGGTCTATCATCGAACGGCGCTTTGGCCTATCCGCTCAAGCGGTGGCCGGATGGTTTACTGATTACGGCAAAAGCGCCCTCATCAGCCTGCTGCTCTCCGCGGTTGCGCTAACCGGTCTCTACGTTCTCATCACCTGGCGCCCGGCACACTGGTGGTTCTTTGCCGGGACAGCTTTTGCCCTTTTTCTGATCCTGGGCAGTTATCTATATCCGTTACTAATCGACCCTCTTTTCTACCGCTTTACAGAGCTGGAAGACCGGCAGCTGCAAGAGGAGATCATGAAGATCTCCAGTAAGGCGGGCCTTGAGGTGGAGCGCATCCTCGTCGCTGATGCCAGCCGCCGTACCCATAAAGCGAATGCTTACTTTAGCGGGATTGGCGGAACCAAGCGGATTGTGATCTACGATAATTTACTGGAGCGCTTTACCCCTGAAGAGGTGCTTGCGGTGATCGCCCATGAGATGGGGCACTGGCGCTACGGGCACCTCTGGCGGGGACTGTTGATCAGCGCCGCCGGCTCATTTGTTGCCTTTTACGCTCTGCAGCTAATCCTGCAGAAGGTGGGGCTACATGCTGATTTCAGAGCCCTGCCGTTAATCTTACTTTTCTTCGCCCTACTCTCTCTGGCCGCAGTCCCGGCTCAAAATGCGCTTTCGCGGTGCCGTGAACAAGAAGCAGATCGCTATGCTTTTGCTCTCATTGGGGACCCGGCGCCCTTTGTTTCACTTTATCAAAAGCTGGCCCGGACCAACCTCTCGGTAGTGCAGCCCCATCCCCTTTTAAAGGCGGCGCTTTACACCCATCCTCCGTTGATGGAGCGTATTGAAGCAGCACAGCAGGAGGCGGTGGAGAGAGGGGAGGATGGTAAAAGAGAGTAGGGCTGTGCCACAGCTCTACCGGTTACATGACTAAGGAGGCTTTTTATGAAATTGACCGTGCTTGGATGTTGCGGGCCTTATCCCGCAGCGGGCGGGGCCTGCTCGGGCTACCTTTTGGAAGAGGACGGATACCGGGTTTTGATTGACTGCGGCAACGGTGTCTTAAGCCGGCTACAGCAGCATCTGAAATCCTGGGAGCTGGAGGCGGTGCTACTTTCGCACCTGCATTTTGATCATACCGCCGACCTGATGGTGTTGCGCTACGCCCTGGACTATGCCCGGGCCCGGGGTTTGCGCCTTCGGCCGCTGCCGCTTTACTCGCCCTCGGAGCCGGCTTCTGAATTCCGGAGGTTGCTCTACAAAGAGCTCTTCGAACCGGTTCCGATAAGTGCTGGTGAGACGTTGTCGCTGGGGCCGTTTTTCTTAACATTCCTGGAGACGATCCATTCCTTACCTTGCCTGGCCATGCGTATCGAGACAGAAAAAGGTGTTCTGGTTTACTCCGGGGATACCGAATACTTTGACGGGCTAGCTGGGTTTGCCGCCGGTGCCGATCTTTTTCTCTGTGAAGCCAACTTTCAAGAAGAGGATATGGCACAGTCTCCCGCAAACCATCTTTCAGCAGCTGGCGCAGCCCGTCTCGCCGCCCGCGCTGGTGTAAGCAGGCTTTTGCTGACCCATTTTCACCCCGAGCGCCAGCTGGCGCTCTCCCTTGAAGAGGCCCGGAAAAACTTCGCGGCGGCGGAGTTGGCGCAGGAAGGGGAATCTTACCGGGTTGCCAGGTAAAAGAAAGGCCGCCAGCGCGCTTGCTAACGGTTAAAGTTCAGGTTAGCTTACCGGCAAAGAAGGAAAGGCAAATAAAGAGTATATCTGATGAGATAATTTTTATTAAGCAGGAATTGGCGAACTTTTGTTGAAGTTAAAACTTAGTTGAAGTTACTGGGTACAAGTAAGTAATTTACGGGATTTAGTTCAGGGAAGCCGGTGCAAATCCGGCGCGGTCCCGCCACTGTGAGGGGAATCGGCCCTGCATGATGCCACTGTCACTATTGGATGATGGGAAGGCGCAGTGCTGAAAAGAACCCAAGCCAGGAGACCTACTATTTCCCGCTGGTTACACTGCTCTACGCGAGATGGGGAAGTGGTCTTTTTGTTTGAGCGATTCTGCTTGGGCAACTCTTGCCCCGTTTCTGCATAGAGACGGGGCTTTTTAATGGCTCTGTGCTGAGGTGAAATCGAAAGTTTTATTAAAGCGTACCGGTTAAACCCATAAGGTGCTTAGGGGCGGGCGAGTTCCCCTGCACCCGCCCCGCTTTTTTAGAGCTGACCGTCGCCCGGGGAGGAAGCGTTTTTTGATCTTTCAGCTAAATTGTTGAAGCAGGATCTCTAACCGGTAAAGACCAGGGGAGTGAAGATAATGAAACGGACTTATCTAGTACCGCTACTGCTGCTGTTGTTGGCGGGATTGGCGATCCCGCTGTGGTATTCCGTCGGGAGGGGTGGTGAGCAAAACGAGGCTCCGGCGGCGGAGGAGTACCTTTTGGAGAATAAACTTCAAATACCAGATGGTGGCGAGGCCGAACCTTCCCTCGAAGTTAAAGGGGAAGCCGGAACCGCACTCTCAGAAAAGGTGGAGAAAGCCGGACCGTCTCCGGAAGAGCCATCAACGGATAGGCCATCCCCGGAACAAAAAAATAAGCCACAGGCCAAGAAGCGGTCCGCCCTGAAAAGCTCTCCTTCTTCTCCCGGGCAATCAAGTAGCGTTTCTCCGAAAAAAGAAAAAAATGAGGGCTCTTCTGCAGACCGCGTTATCTGCACAGTGCAAATGAAGATTTTCGGTCAGGGAGGCAAACTGCTTTATGGGCCCAACCGCGTCGATATCAAGGAAGGTAACCGGTGGGGAGCCACGGTTTTAGGCGCCCTAGAGGCGGCGGACGGGGTTTCTTATAATTTAAAAGAATATAGCTATGGCCCTTATGTCGAATCGATTTATGACCTGGAGGCTAAAGGTATGTCCGGCTGGATGTACCAGGTAAATGACAAGAAAGGTGCTGTCGGGGCTGACAAACATGCTCTTCAATCGGACGATCGTATCATCTGGTGGTACAGTGAAAGTTATGATCAACCAGTACCAAGATGGCAAGATCTTCCATAACACCAGGCAGATCGATCAAGCTAGCTTTTAACCACACCACCGTCGTGGCGGTTGTAGTTAGGTAGTTTAAAATCTGGGGAAAGGATCAGTTTATGCTCGAGAATTTTTGCTATAAGCATAAGGGCGCATTTTTGCAAACTCTTCACCCGGTAGCGGCATTGACTTACCTGGCGGCATTGCTGCTGCTCCCCCTGATCTTCAACCACCCGCTTTACCTGGTGGGCATACTGCTGGCCTCTCTGCTCGCCGCTGTGGTTTCAGATGCACTTGGCGAATGGTTTTCATATTTTACGGTGGGGCTATGGATGGCAGCTCTAGTGCTCTTTCTGAACCCCCTGCTTTGCCAGAGCGGGGAGACGGTCCTTTTGTCCCTGCCTTCTCTGCCGCTAATCGGAAGACGTTTTTTTACCCTGGAAGCGCTCTGCTACGGTGCGGCCATGGGTATACGGCTACTGGGTGTGATCACCGCTTTCGCTCTTTACAATACCCTGGTGCATCCCGATAAAGTCACCGGCCTTTTATCTCGTTTTGCCTGGAAATCGGCGCTGGTAGTCTCTATGTCGACACGGATGATCCCGGCGCTGGCCCGGGATCTAGCCGCCGCCCGGGAGGTCCAGCAGATGCGGGGGGTTGACTTCAGCTCGGGAAACTTGCGGCAGCGGCTGCAGAAATACGGTTGGCTGTTGGAGCTGCTGCTGGTCTCTTCCCTGGAAGGCTCTCTCCAGACAGCGGAAGCCATGCAGGCGCGGGCTTTTGGCTGCGGTCCTCGTAGCCATTATCGTCATGAATTGGTTCGCCCCAGGGATTATCTTTGCTTTCTAAGCGGTCTTTTTGCCCTGTTGCTCTCGGTTTATGCCCGGGTGCGGGGTTATTCTGCTTTCTCTTTTTATCCAAAGCTTGCTCAACCGGCCGCCGGAAATATCGTTCTTTTCTGGTTTCTTATGCTCATGTTCTGTTTGCTTTTTCCTTCAATCCTCGCTTGGGGGTGGCAACGCTGGCCTTTTTTGAGATCCAGGATTTAACTTACTATTACCCTACCCGCGATAAACCGTCATTGGACCAGATCAACCTGCAGATATCCGAAGGTGAGTTTCTTCTAGTTACCGGGTGCTCCGGCTCGGGGAAGTCAACCCTGGCCCGTCTGATCGCCGGGTTAATTCCTGAATTTTACGGCGGGAGGCTGCAGGGGAAGGTCTTGCTGCGCGGGGTAAAGCTTCAGGGCAGGCAGCGCAGCGCCTTGCATACCGAGGTGGGCATTGTTTTTCAAGATCCGGAGCGGCAGCTGGTGATGACCTCGGTCGAAGCGGAGATCGCCTTCGGTCTTGAAAACCTGGGGCTCCCCCGGCCGGAGATGTTCCGGCGCGTCGCTGAAGTGATGACCTTTTTAAACCTTTTGCCGCTGCGCGATCAATTTACTGCCGCCCTTTCCGGGGGGGAGAAACAGAAGCTAGTTCTCGGCTCTGTCATCGCCATGCATCCGCGAATTCTTGTTTTGGATGAGCCGACCTCTCAGCTTGATCCGGTTGCGGCAACAGATATTTTTAACCTCGTTGAATCCTTGAATCGCGAGATGGGCTATACCGTAATTTTAATCGAGCAGCGCCTGGAGAGATGTTTTCACCTGGCCGACCGCCTGGTTGTGATGGAAGAGGGAAAAATCATCTGCGATCAGGCCCCGGGTGAGGCTGCCCGCTGGCAGGTGAAAGAGGGTTTACCTTTTATACCGCCGGTAGCCCGGTTTTTTGCTGCTCTTTCTCCCGGGTCCGACTCCCCAATCCCCCTGACCGTAAGAGAAGGGCGCCGGGAACTGCAAAACAGGTTGCCGTCTTTTCCGCCCCGGGTGAACAAGCGGGATTGTCGAAAAAAATCTTCAGCGCAGGAGCAACAGAAGCCTTTACTTCTCCAGGCGCGTGGTCTCTGGTATGCCTATCCGAACGGCCCGGAGGCAGTGAGGGGGTTATCTTTGCAGATAAGAGAGGGGGAGCTGGTTGCCGTCATCGGTCCCAACGCCTCCGGGAAAAGCACCCTCTTGAAGCTGTTAGCGGGGATAATCAAGCCGGACCGGGGGACGGTGCAGCTGCAAGGGATAAACACCCGCAACCTGCCGCCGTCTGAAATGGGGCGTAATATCGGCTATCTCTCTCAAAACCCAAATGATTACCTGACCCGGGATACAGTGGAGGATGAGTTGAAATTTACGCTAGAGAACTTTAACCTGCCGGATAACGGTATCGGCATTAAAATATTACAACGGCTTGGGCTTGACCACCTCCGGCAGGCCAACCCCAGGGACCTGAGCAGTGGTGAGCGCCAGCGGGTGGCCTTAGCCTCTATCCTGGTGACGGAGCCGCCGCTGCTACTGCTCGACGAGCCCACCCGGGGGATCGATTGCCGCTTGAAAATAGGGCTCGGCAGCCTGCTCCAAGAGATAGCCTCTTCCGGTAGGACGGTTGTAGTAGTGACCCATGATCTGGAATTCGCCGTGGAATATGCCGCCAGGGTGGTAATGCTCTGTGACGGGAAGGTAGCCTGTGACGGCCCCCGGCAAATTCTCGGGGACTCTATTTTTTATGCGCCTCAAATGGCCCGACTGTTCCGGGGCCAGGCCGAGGGTATTCTGACTGTTGATGAAGCTCTTGCCATTATGCAGGGGGGTGGCGCCGGTGCCTGTCAGGACGCTTAACCGGCTGGCCAGGATAGCCGCTGCCGTCCTTCTGACAGCCGGAGTTTTGGCCCTGGCCAGCTGGCAGTTGCGCTTTATTCTTCAGCACTGGGCGGTTTTTGCCCTGCTTCTGCTTCTAGCTGCGCTGGTGCTCTTTTTCATTCATTTTGAAAAGAGTACGCTCTCCTCGCGGGAAGTGGGGCTGATCTCTATTCTGGCCACCCTGGCTGCTGTTAGCCGGGTGCCTTTTGCTGCACTCCCCAGCATCCAGCCGACTACCTTTTTAACGATTGTTTCAGGCTATGTTTTCGGGGCGCAAGCGGGTTTCATGGTCGGAGCCGTTGGAGCGCTGGGATCAAATTTCTTTCTGGGCCAGGGTCCTTGGACTCCCTTCCAGATGCTTTTCTGGGGTTTGGCCGGGGCGAGTGCCGGAGCGCTGGGAAAATATTTTCCCGATGTTAGCCGCGTGGGTATGACTATTTTCAGTGCCTCCTGGGGCTTCCTTTTTGGTTGGTTGATGAACTTATTTTTTGTCGTCTGCTTTATCGAGCCGCTGACCTGGTCATCTATTCTTCTGGCCTATGCTGCCAGCTTTCTATTTGACTGCATGCATGCCTTTGGTAATGTTTGCTTTTACTTGCTGTTAGGGCCTTCTGTGATCAAAGTGCTACAGCGCTTTAAAGCGAAGATCACTTATACGGAGAGTCAGGTTCCAGGGTGACCGTTTTGAGTGCGCCAGGGCGGTCCAAGCCTATTGATGGAGAACAATACTTCAAATACCGGATGGAAAATTAAACGCTGTTCGTTTGAAACATTTTAAAGTTAATCTTTATCGGCCAGTGCCTTGACGATTCGCCCGGCCAGCATGCCAATCAGGCAGGTCGCCTCTTCCTGAACAGGGGGGTATTCCACCACAATGGTCAGGGCCAGCGGCGGCCGGTGGGGAAAATAAAGCAGGGCCATATCGCCGATAAGATCACTGACCGTGCCGACCTTGTTGGCTACTACCACCCGATCCTTGATGAAGCGCCCGATCCGTCCCTTGTCTACAGTTGCAGCCATCATCTTGATCCCTTTACGGGTAAGTTGCTCCCCGGCTACTTTTCTATTTTGCAAGGCCAGCAGCATCTGCGTCAGCTCGTAAGCGGTGGCCACGTTTGAAGGAAGCCCCGACTCAAGATCATAGATCTTCCGGGTGAAGGCGCTATCCTTAAGGCCAAGTCTTTCCGCCGTGGCGGCGCAGCCCGCCGCTCCGATCTGTTCAAAGATAATATTTGTGGCCACATTGTCGCTAAGGCTGATCATTAGGCCGAGGAGCTCTTCGAAGGTATAGATGTTTCCCGCAGTAACAAATTGTAGTATTCCCGTTCCGGTAACCGGGGTTTTGCCAGCATATTTATCGCTTTCTTGAAGAACATAAGGGCTCTCCAGCGATAACTTCCCTTGCTCAACCTGCTCCAGTGCGGCCAGCAAAAGCAGCGTCTTGATCATGCTGGCCGGGTAGAGCCGCCGGTGTGCTTCCAGCTCGGCTCGTTCTCCCGTGGCAAAGTCGTAGAGGCAGAGCCTGGTTTGCAGAGTGTTTACGGCAACCTGCTTATGCAGATCTTCTTCCAGATCGACGATAGCAGCCGCTTCTCTCCGGCAAGGCGGGTGCTGTTGCGGCCATTGTTTAAAAATCCAGGAAGGAACAGTCGCTGAGTTCAAGTAGTGCGCTTGCCTTTCCGTCAAAGAAGATATCCCTCCATATGGTTAGTAAAGCTGTCCGGAGTTACGGGCGCCAATGCCAGGGTGATAGCGCGGTCGTGATGCCCTGGTTTATAATATATGTATCGGGGAGCTTTGAAATAATAAAAGGTTCTTAGATGTTTTGTGAAGGAGCCAACAAACAAGCCTCTGTTGTTTTTTTGTATCCGGTATCTGTTTTCTTGTTTCTTGTTTGCCAAGATGTCTTCTTTCTTGCTATAATCTTTTAAGCAATTAAATTTTGAAACGGAGGTTGCCCGTGGCTGATTTACACTCTATCCTGCGCGAGTTGCCTGCGGTGGACCGGTTGCTGAAGGAACCGGCTCTTGGTGAATTGCTCGAGCGGTTACCGCGCCGGTTGGTTCTGGCCGCGGCCCAGGAAACACTGCAGTCTTATCGACAGAAAATTTACGCCAGCAGCAAAACCGGCCAACCTGTTACCGGCCTGGACCTTTCTCCCGCTGTGCTGGCCCGTGAAGCGGCGGCGCTGGCCCTGAGCCAGTCTACGCCGAGCCTGAGGCCGGTCATAAATGCTACCGGGGTTGTTCTCCATACCAACCTGGGGAGAGCACCCCTGGCCGCGGCGGCGGCGGAAGCGGTAGCTGGAATCATGGAGCATTACTGCAACCTGGAGATCGACCTGGAAGAAGGCGTGCGCAGTTCACGGCAGGCCCATCTGGAGGGGCTGCTCTGTGATCTGACCGGAGCCGAAGCAGCGGTAGTGGTGAATAACAATGCCGCTGCCGTTTTTCTGCTTTTGAACAGCTGTGCGACTGGCAAAGAGGTGATTGTTTCGCGGGGGCAGCTGGTGGAGATCGGCGGCTCCTTCAGGCTTCCCGAGGTGATGGCGGCCAGCGGTGCCCGCCTCGTGGAGGTAGGGACAACGAATAAGACCTACATACGTGATTACGAGATGGCGATTAGTGACGATACCGTAGCCCTGATGAAGGTTCATCCCAGCAATTATCACCTGGTTGGCTTTACCACTTCGGTTGAAACCGCTGACTTGGCCTCCCTGGCGCATGACCGTAATCTACTGGCCATCGAGGACCTGGGCAGCGGTCTCCTCTTTGATCTAACCAGGTACGGGCTTCCCCCGGAACCGCGCGTTCAAAATAGTATTGCCGCTGGGATAGACCTGGTTGCCTTTAGCGGGGATAAACTGCTTGGAGGGCCGCAGGCAGGGATCATTGTCGGGCGGCATGAGCTTATCCAGAGGATCCGCAGTAACCAGTTGGCCCGGATGTTACGGGTGGATAAACTGACAGTGGCCGCTCTTGAAGCCACCCTGCGTCTTTATCTGGAAGAAGAGAAGGCGCTTCAAGAAATACCGGTCTGGCGAGCGCTGACGATGCCACTTTCCCAGCTGCTGGAGCGGGTCGAAACCCTGGCTGTACTACTTCAAGATTACTTTGGTAAAGAGGGGGTTATCCTCTGGGAAGGTAGCTCCCGGGTCGGCGGCGGCAGCCTGCCTACGGCGGAGCTGCCGACAGTACTTCTTTCTTTACAGGTGCCCCACCTGGAATCATCCGAGCTGGCCAGGCGCCTGCGCTGCGGCGACCCGCCGGTGATGGTGCGGCTGCAGCAGGAGAGGTTGCTGCTGGATCTGCGCACGGTTAATCCGGAGCAGGACGGATTGCTTCTTAAAGCCATTCTTGCCGCCGTGGGGATGGACGGTCCTGAGAAATGATTGTGCTTCTAACTTTTATTTTATCCGGCTTACGGGAAACGAACATGAAAGGCTGATTGTTTTGGAACATCTTATTATCGGGACTGCCGGGCATGTCGATCATGGCAAAACCGTTTTGATCAGGGCACTTACCGGGGTCGATACCGACCGTCTGCGGGAAGAAAAGAAGCGCGGCATCTCCATTGATCTCGGGTTTGCCCCCCTTGAGCTTCCTGGCGGCCGCCTGGCCGGGATTGTCGATGTCCCGGGCCACGAGCGTTTTATCCATAATATGCTTGCCGGGGCCGCCGGGATGGACCTGGTTCTGCTGGTGGTTGATGCTACCGAAGGGGTTATGCCGCAAACGAAGGAGCATCTGCAGATATTACAGCTTTTAGGATTGGAAAAAGGGATCGTCGTCATTACCAAGACTGACCTGGTTGACGAAGAGTGGCAGGAACTTATCCAGGAGGAGATCTCCGCGGAGCTGGAAGGGACCTTTCTTGCCGATGCTCCTATCCACGCCGTCTCTGCTTTTACCGGCGAAGGTATTGACGAACTGAAAGAGCGGATCAGTTCGGCTACCCTTGAGCTGTCTCCCCGGGATTCGTCGGGGCCGCTGCGGTTGCCGGTGGATCGTTCTTTTACTATCGCCGGCTTTGGTACCGTGATTACCGGAACACTTTTCCGCGGGAGCGTCCGGGAAGGCGATAGAGTTGAGATTGTTCCATCCGGCCTGGAGGCGCGCGTGCGCAACATTCAGGTTCATGAGCGTAACCGGCAAGAAGCCCGGGCCGGACAGCGGGTGGCGTTAAACCTGGCCGGAATTGAAAAGGCAGAAGTCCGGCGCGGCAACGTTATCGCCTCGCCCGGCTACTACCAACCGACAAAGCTTCTCGACGCTTCGCTTTCGCTGCTGCCAGGAGCTCCCCGGCCGCTTAAAAATTTGGATCCGGTTCACTTATTTTTGGGAACCGCCCGGGTGGTGGCGCGCCTGTTGCTGCTTGATTGCGATGAGCTCAGGCCGGGTGAAAAATGCTTCGTTCAGTGCCGCCTTAACCACCCCCTGGTAGCAGACCGGGCCGACCGTTTTATTATCCGTTCATACTCACCGATGACCACGATTGGGGGAGGGCGGGTGCTCGACCCCGCTCCGGCACGGCATCGCCGTTTTCGCCGGGCCTCTTTTGCACACCTTGAAGATATGGAGCAGGACCCGGAGGCGGGAGGAGACGAGGCTTTCATCTACCAGAAACTATCCGGCCTGCTTATCGCCGACCCGGCTCACCTGGCCCGGGAGACTCGCCTGGACGAGAAGCGGCTGCATGATATCCTTAAGCGGCTAACCCAAAAAGGGGTTGTCGAGAAGCTTGGCCAAAGCTATCTTACCCGGAAGTGCTTTGAAGAATGGGAACGCCGACTGTTGCACGAAGTAGAAGAATATCATCGTGATCATCCCTTGCTACCGGGTATCTCCCGGGCACGGTTAAAGGGAGCCTTGCCTCGTGAACTGGGCTTGCGGGAATATGACCTTTTTCTAGAGCGGCTACAGGAGCAGGGGCAGGTCGTGCTGCAAGGAGATCTGGTCAGCCGGAAAGGTTTTACTCCCAGGCCTTCTACGCAAGAGCAGGCGCAGCTTGCACGTTTAACGGAAGTGTATGCCGGGGCCTTGTTCCAGCCTCCCACGGTTAAGGAGGCACTCTCCCGGGCGGGGATTGAAAGCCAGCAGCCGGAAGACTATTACAGCTACCTGGTAAACCGCGGCCAGCTGGTGAAAATAAATGACGAGCTTTATTTTCACCGGGAGGCCTACGATGAAGCGGTTGAGCTGCTGCGCGCTCATTTCACTACTGCCGATACAATTACCCTGGCCCAGTTTAGAGACCTTACCGGCAGTTCGCGGAAGATCGTGCAGCCGTTACTCGAGCATTTCGACTATTTAAAGCTGACCCGCCGCGTCGGCGATCACCGCGTCCCCGTGAAACTGTTAAACCATGGCTAGTGCCCGGTCCTAAAATTTACTAACTTAAAAAAAGACCAGGCGGGAGGTGTTAGCTATGAAAAAGGAAAAGATCCGGCTTACATCGATGACCTCAAGCGCTGGGTGAGCGGCAAAAATTGGGCCTGAAGCCCTGGCACAGGTTCTGTGCTGTTTACCGTCTGTCGACGATCCGGCTTATCTAAACCGGCATCAGCACTATGCTGATGCCGGAGTCTACCGCCTCTCTGAAGAGATGGCCTTGGTCCAGACTATTGATTTTTTCACTCCGGTGGTTGACGATCCCTATCTTTTCGGGCAAATTGCGGCGGCCAATGCTCTCAGCGATCTTTACACCATGGGGGCAAAGCCACTGACGGCTTTAAACCTGGTCTGCTTTCCATCTGAGAAACAGCCTTTGAATATATTGGCGGAGATTTTGCGTGGCGGATTTGATAAAATTAGGGAATCCGGGGCGGTCTTGATTGGGGGTCACAGCGTTGAAGATGACGAACCGAAGTACGGGCTGGCCGCGACCGGGGTGGTTGACCCGCGGCAGATGATTACCAGCGCCGGTGCTCGTCCCGGCGATCGGCTCTTTTTAACTAAACCCCTCGGCAGCGGCATTATCACCACCGCGATAAAGGGCGACCAGCTCACCGTTCAGGAGGCCGGGGAGGTCTTGCAGGGAATGGCTGCTCTCAATGCTGCTGCTGCGGAGGCAATGGTTGAGGCCGGGGCCTCTGCGGCCACCGATATTACTGGTTTTGGCCTGCTTGGCCATCTACATGAGATGCTTGTCGCCAGCGGCGCCGGAGCTAAAATATATCGTAAAGCGGTTCCTGTTTACCACGGGACCGGGGAGATGGCGGCGAAAGGACTGATACCCGGGGGAGCCTACCGTAATCTGAGCTATTTTCAAGGCTCGGTTTACTGGGCGGGAGAGGAGCAGAAAAAGGAGGAATGCCTCTTAATCTTTTTTGATCCTCAGACTTCGGGGGGCCTATTGATTGCCGTGCCGCCAGAGCGCGCTGCAGCTTTGAGCGCAGCTTTGGAAAAGCGGAATCTCAGGAAAGATTATATCGGGGAGATTACCGCGGACGCCCCGGGGAAAATAACCGTATCTTGACCTTTAGCTTATATTGTTGTTTCTGTTTTTCATCGCTTCCAGAATTAGCAGGTCAAGTTCGGCACTTAGTTTCAAGACATCATGGTTGGTTAAATTTTTTTCTTGGTGCAACTTATCTCTTAATATTTCTATCTGTTGAAAGAGGCGATGCTTACTATTTACCGGATCCACTACTCTCACCTCAAAATTGGGATGGTAAGTATGGCTATTCGACATAAAAGAGTGAATACCTTTTTTTCACAAGGAATATTTTCATAATAATACAATCTTCATCCATTAATGTAAGTTGATTAATGAGGTTGTAAGAACTTGGTTCAAGGGCAAGTCTACAATATTTTGCAATTATACTGCTATATAAGCAGAAGTTAACAATAAAATACAAAATTATTAACTTCCATTCTTGCCGGTTCTGTTCACTGGTTGCGGTGTAAGGCGGTTAAATAAATTTCTCCGGCAGAATCCGTTTCGTCACCGGGGTAGCGGTTAATAGCTGTTTCAGCTTCTTTCAAGATTTGCAGCGCTTCCTCGTTAAGCCTGGGGTAAAGTTTTTCGGCTTCTAGGGCCATTCACCTCATGAAAACGTTTACCTCATATTATAACCGGGGCCGGGTGCTCTTATTCTGCAACCGGGTTTGTGGCTAAAGCCTGGCAATATTCTAATGTAAAATGTTTTCGAATTGCTAGAAGGATTTAGGACGTGTAACGTCGAAAACAAGGGATTGTAGGTTTGTATTGACACATTAAAGAGTTATTTCCTAAAGTTCAAAAGGGGGTTGGTGATAGCAGTATTAAGATTTTTTCATTTCCTCAGCCCGTGCCGCGGCCTGGAGGAAAAATATTTTACTGATGCGGGGTATGAAGATGACTACCGAAAACCAAACTTTTGCTGAAAAGTTTGACCTGCTGGGTTGCATTCAATGCGGGCGGTGTACCGGCGGTTGCCCGGTAACGGTGCGGACAAATTTAAATGTACGCCGTTTTGTCTATGACGCTTACAATGAAGATCTGCTGGACGAGCTCTCCAGGATGGCCGAAATTTGGGACTGCACCGGCTGTCATACCTGCGCGGTCCGCTGCCCAAAGGGGCTGAAGCCACTGGAGGTATTGATCGGCCTGCGGTCGCTCGTTGTCGAAAGCGGCAAAACCCAGCCAACGGTGCGGGATGCCCTCGAGAGCACTTTTATGGAAGGCAATCCCTGGGAAAAGCCGAGAGCCACCCGCGGTGATTGGATGGAAGGATTGGATGTAAAAATTGCTCAGCCTGATCAGAGCGTCGAAAACCTGTTCTTTGTCTGCTGTACGATCGCCTACGATCCGCGTGTCAAGATCGTTGCTCAAAACATGGTCCGCCTGCTTGAGAAAGCCGGTGTAGATTACGCGTTTCTCGGTGAAGATGAATCTTGTTGCGGCAGCGAGGTTTTCACCCTTGGTGAAGACGGCCTTTTTGAAATGATTGTCGAGGATAATACAGAACTGTTAAATGAATACCAGGCTAAACGGATCGTGGCCCTTTCGCCGCATTGTTTTACTACTTTCAAGACTCATTACCCCGATTTAAACAAACCGGTACTTCATTATACTCAACTGCTGGCGGAGCTACTGGAGCAGGAGAAGCTGGTTTTCAAGAACGGCCTGGCAAAAAAGATTGTTTTTCATGACCCCTGCTACCTGGGCAAGCAGAGCGGAGTGTTTGATGAACCGCGCCGCTTGTTGAAAGCCATTGAGGGAGTGGAACTGGTCGAATTTAATCGGGCCCGTGAACGCAGCCTCTGCTGTGAGGGTGGTGGCGGGAAAATGTGGGTGGAATCTGAATCAAAAATAGAGCGCCTGGCCGAAACGCGAATTAAAGATGCCCGCGCTCTGGAAGCCGATATCGTGGCGGTGGCTTGCCCCTTCTGTGTCCTAACCTTGGAAGATGCCGTGAAGGCATTGGGATATGAAGAGGAGATGCGGGTGGCTGAAATCATGGAGCTTTTGGGAGAGTTGGACGGAGCGCAGGATAAATCTAATTCCGCTTAGGAGGTGGAGGATTAAATGAAAATTTTTACCTGTATCAAGTATGTGCCCGATACTTCGGAAGCGGAGATTAAACTTAATCCGGAGGGCACGGAGGTTGATAGCAGCCGCTTTTCTTTTGATATCAACGACGCCGATAATTACGCGGTAGAAGAATCAGTTTTAATCAAGGAGAAATATGGAGGCAATGTTACCGTGGTCTCTATCGGGCCGAAGGAATCAGAAGTCATGATCCGTATGGCCATGGCCAAGGGCTGTGACAATGCCATCCGGATCGAGGATGAACGTATTGCCTCCCATGATCCGTTGATGGTGGCCCGGGTTCTTGCCGGGGCGATCAAAGATCAGGAATTCGACCTGGTCCTCACCGGGTGCATGGCCAATGACTACGGTCAAGCGACTACCGGGGTAGCCTTGGCTGAAATACTGGGTGTTCCCCATGCTGCCTATGTCAAAAAAGTGGAGATCGAGGATGGCAAGGTTAAAGCATACCGCGAACTCGAGGGTGGGCTGATGGAGGTAGTTGAGATTAACTTACCCGCCGTCTTGACTATCCAGACCGGGATTAATGAGCCGCGTTATGCTCCTATCCGTGGTATCCGCCAGGCTCAGAAAAAAGAGTTGAAAGTAGTAAATTTAGATGACCTGGGCATTGCCGAGGGAGATGTGAACGCGGAGGCATCCCAGATTACTTTGGAAAAGCTTTATATTCCGGTAGTTGAATCGAAAGCTGAAATAATCGAGGGCGAACCTGAGGAGAAGGCTGAGAAGTTGGCTTCAATTCTGGTTAAAGGAGGTCTGGTCTAAAATGGGTAACGTCTTAGTACTGGCGGAACACCGCCGGGGAGAGTTGCGGGATATTACTTTTGAAATGCTCTCGCTGGCCCCTTCACTGGCGAAGGATTTGGGCGGCGAAGTGATGGTCCTGCTAATAGGCAACGATCTCGACCAGATGGCCGAGAAAATTGCCGGTTATGGGGTAAAAGTTCTTGTAGTGGACGACCCCCTATTTGCCGATTACAACTCTGACAAGTACCAGAAAGTAATCTCCGCAGTGATTGACGACTACAAGCCGAAACTGGTTATGCTCGGACAGACCGCACAGGGCGTGGATCTGGCTCCGGCGCTGGCGGTAGAGAAAAAACTGCCCTTTGTTGCCGATGTTGTCGGGCTGGAGGTGGAGGACGGCGTTCTTAAAGCCACCAGGCAGCTCTATTCCGGAAAGGTTAATGCGCAGATTGCGTTTAAACCGGCGGATACGTACCTGGTTACGATCCGCGAGGCTGCTTTTGAAGCCCCGGAACCGACTGCTGCCGGCACGATAGAGAAGATCGACTCTCCGTTAAAAGAAGATCTTGACTACCGCAAATTCGTAGAATATATCGAAGCCGAAGTTGGCGATGTTGATATCACCCAGTCTGAAATCCTGGTCGGAATTGGGCGCGGCCTGAAAGAAGATAAGAACTTGCCGATTGCCGAGGAGCTGGCTGAAGTAATTAAGGCCGATCTTTGTGGTTCGCGTGCGGCCTGTGACGCCGGCTGGCTGCCAAGTGACCGCCAGGTCGGCACCTCGGGCAAAACAGTCAAGCCGAAGCTTTATCTCTGCATGGGTATCTCTGGCGCCTTCCAGCACGTGGCCGGAATCAAGGGAGCCAAAACCATCGTCGCGATCAATAAGGATCCCAACGCGCCGATTTTTGCGGAAGCCGATTATGCTATCATTGACGACCTGCACAAAGTTGTGCCCAAGCTAACTGAAAAACTGAAGGAGTTAAAAGGATAGCGCTGCTGCCTGAAGAGAACCCCTTAGCAAGGCCGAATCTCTGTGGGAGGATGAATAAGCAGATGACGGAAAAACCGAAACTGGGCGTCTATATCTGTCATTGCGGTATCAATATTGCCGCTACCGTCGATGTGGAAGAGGTGACAGAATATGCGCAAAGTTTACCAAACGTAGTGGTTGCGCGCAATTATTCGTATATGTGTTCCGACCCCGGGCAGCTCCTGATTAAAAACGATATTAAGGAACATGGGCTGAACCGCGTAGTGGTGGCCTCCTGCTCACCGCGCATGCACGAGCCCACCTTTCGCAAGGCCCTCCAGGAGGTGGGGTTAAACCCCTATTACCTGGAGATGGCCAATATCAGGGAGCAGGGCTCCTGGGTACACGAAGATCGGGAGGCGGCCACCGCCAAGGCTAAAACCCTGGTCGCCGCAGCTGTAGCCAAGGTGCGACTGCTCGAGCCGCTGACCTCCCGGGAAGTAGATGCCGAGCCGGCGGCTTTGGTTATTGGAGCGGGCATTGCCGGTATCCAGGCGGCGCTTGATATTGCCGATGCCGGGTTCAAGGTTTACCTGGTGGAGAAGAGCCCCTCTGTGGGCGGGCGGATGGCACAGCTGGACAAGACCTTTCCTACCCTGGACTGTTCCGCCTGTATTCTTACTCCGAAAATGGTTGATGCCGCCAACCACCCGAATATTGAGCTGTTGGCCTATTCAGAGGTGGAAGAGGTCGGCGGTTTTGTCGGTAATTTCGATGTGAAGGTGCGCAAAAAAGCGCGTTATGTCGACGTAAGCAAATGCACCGGGTGTGGTGATTGTGCTAAGGAATGCCGCCTGGCCAACCGTTTCCCCAACGAATTCGACGAGGGACTGGGCAAGCGCAGCGCGATCTACCTGCCTTTTCCACAGGCGGTCCCGGCGAAATATACAATTGATCCGGAAAAGTGTCTCTTTCTAACCCGGGGCCGGTGCGGTAAGAGTCCGAAATGTGTCGATGCCTGCAGGGCCGAAGCCATAGACTTTGAACAAAAAGACGAGATTGTCACCTTCAAGGTTGGTGCCATCGTGGTAGCGACAGGGTTCGACGTTTTTGACCCGGCCAAGAAACCGGAGTACGGCTACACGGACTATCCCAACGTGATCACCGGCCTGGAGATGGAGCGGCTCGTCTCTGCCTCCGGTCCTACCGGGGGGGATATCGTGGTCCACAATGGAGAAGAGGAGATTACCCCGAAAGAGATCGCCTTTATCCAATGTGTCGGTTCCCGAGATCAGAGCGTCGGCAACGAATACTGCTCCCGGGTCTGCTGCATGTATACTGCTAAGCAGGCTCACCTGATCAAGGATAAAATCCCCGATGCCACGGTCAAGGTTTACTACATGGACGTACGGGCATTCGGGAAAGGTTTTGAAGAGTTTTACGACCGGGTCCGCCGCGAAGGAATTCGCTACGTGCGGGGTAATCCTTCGGAGATCTTCAAACGGGGGAATAAGCTGGTGGTTAAGGTTGAAGATACGTTAACCGCTACTCCCCTTGAGGATGAATTCGACCTGGTTGTCCTGGCGGTAGGTCTGGAGCCCCGTAGTGACGACCGTAAGATCATCGATCTGCTGCGGCTCTCCCAATCGCCGGATCGCTTTTTCCTGGAGGCTCATCCGAAGCTGCGCCCGGTTGATACCGCCAGCGACGGTGTCTTTCTGGCCGGGTGCTGCCAGGGTCCCAAGGATATTCCCGATACCGTAGCCCAGGCCAAAGGGGCGGCTGCTTCGGCTTTGATTCCGCTGGCCCGGGGCAAAGTGGCCATCGATGCCCAGGTAGCAGAGGTTATTGAAGATACCTGCCGGGGATGTGGTTTCTGTGTTTCTATCTGCCCTTACACTGCTATTGAACTGGTCACGATCAACCGGATGGGCCATTCGGTAGAGGTGGCCCGGGTCAATGAAGCACTCTGTAAAGGCTGCGGTTCCTGCTCGGCCGGTTGCCTGTCTAATTCTATTCAGCCGAGGTCCTTCCGGGACCGGCAGATTCTACCACAAATTGCGGCATTGGGGGGGATTAGATGAGCGAGCAATTTGAACCGAATATTGTTGCTTTCTTATGTAACTGGTGCTCTTATGCTGGCGCAGACCTGGCCGGAACCAGCCGGATTCAGTACCCGGCAAATATCAAGATTATTCGGGTAATGTGTTCGGGCCGGGTGAACCCCCTTTACGTGGTTAATGCCCTGCAGCAGGGTGCCGACGGGGTGCTCGTCTCGGGATGTCACCCCGGGGATTGCCACTACATGGAGGGGAACTTTTACGCCCGCCGCCGTTTGAAGTTACTTAAAGAGCTTCTTGAATTTACCGGCGTAGACCCGCGCCGTTTCAATATGAGCTGGGTCTCTGCCTCGGAAGGGCATAAGTGGAAAGAGGTTGTCGAAAAAGCAGTGGAAGATGCCAGGGCGGCCGGACCTTTTGATCAATTCAGGCGCCGGCAAATTGGCTGGTGAGGAGGGGAAATAGATGGATCTGGACAAATTACGTAAAACTGCAGCCGAGATTGTCTCCCGGGACGATGTCAAATATCTACTTGGCTGGCGTCGGGGCACTTTCGGTTACCGCGTGGCACCATATTTTATTGAAGACGCTGCCGGGGTCGATGAGCTGATTTTTTCACCCCTCTGTATCTCCAACCTGGCTACTTATCTTACCTTAGTCGAAAAATTGCCGGTTCCCCGGGGGCAAGAGCCTGATCAGCGTAAAGTTGCCCTGCTGGTCAAGGGATGCGACAGCCGGGCAGTGGTCCAGCTGCTGGTAGAAAAAGGGATTAAGCGTGAAGAGGTTGTGGTTATAGGCTTGCCCTGTCCGGGGATGGTCGACCGGGAGCTGCTTGCGGAGAAGTATCCGGAAACAGAGGCAGCTGCCGAGGTCAAGTGGGATGGAGAAGATTTTCTGCTGGTTGGCGAGGGCGGGGAAACGGCAATCCCGCGTACAGAGGTGTTGGCAGAAAAATGCCGTCTCTGTCGTCATCCCAACCCGGTGATCAGCGACCTGACTATTGGAGAACCGGTGGAGCCGTGGGCAACTGCTGATGACAGCGGCGTGGCCGAGATTGAAGCAAAAGAGACGGCGGAGCGGTGGGCTTATTGGGAGGAGCAGTTTTCCAAATGTATCCGCTGTTATTCCTGCCGGAATGCCTGTCCCTTATGCTACTGCGAGGATTGTATTCTTGATCGCCTTGACCCGACCTGGGTCAACCGCGCCGTTAACTTTTCAGAGAATACCGCGTTTCACCTGGCCCGGGCTTTTCACCTTGCCGGACGCTGCATTGAATGCGGCGAGTGCGAGCGGGTCTGCCCGGCCGGTATTCCGCTGGGCAAGTTGAACCGGAAGCTTGCTCAAACGGTGCGTGAAGAATACGGGTTTGAACCGGGGCTTGATCCGGAGGCTGAACCGTTCCAGGCCGGTTATAAGCCTGACGACCCAGAGGAATTTATCTTGTAGAGGTGGGTGAGAGCGATATGTCAGCGATGCTGTTGCATAAGGAAAAATGGTCCGAGTTTACCGGGAAGCTTTCCGGCAAAAACCTCTGGGCGCCGGCGGTGCAGGGCGAAATGAAGAAGTTTGCTCGCGTTGCGGAGGGCCAAACAGTGCACCTCGATGAGGATAACACGACGGTGCCCCCCAAGGCGCTGGTCTTTCCCCAGACGGAGACACTATGCCGGTTTTCTCTGGGACAGACAGACTTGGAGCTTCCTGGACTCGATGAAGAGATGGTTTTACTGGGAGTGCGCCCTTGTGATGCCCGGGCGATGGCGCTTGTGGAAAAACTCTTCCGCTGGGATTTTGAAGATCCCTATTACCTGGAACGGCGCGAGCGCACTACCCTGATTGGCCTGGCCTGCAATGAGCCGGATTTGAACTGTTTCTGCTCGTCGGTAGGCGGGGGCCCGGCCTCCCCTGAGGGTTTGGATATCTTAATGAGCGATCTGGGGGAGAGCTATCTTCTGGAAGACATAACAGAAAAAGGGAAAGCGCTTGTAGAAGAGTTCAAAGATCTCCTGGAAGAAGCTCCTGCTGATGCTGTCAAGCAGAAGGAGCAACTGGTAGAGGATGCTGTGGCTAAAATCAAGTGGAACGTAGATCCGGAGGGGATTCCGGAGGCGTTGCCACAGCTGTGGGAGGATCCGCTCTGGGAGAAGGTTTCTGCAGCTTGCCTGGGCTGCGGTATTTGCACCTATCTCTGCCCTACCTGTCACTGCTTCGATATCCAGGATGAAGTAGAAGGCCCTGCGGGACGGCGCTGCCGGATGTGGGATTCCTGTATGTTTGCCGAATATACGAAGCACACTTCAGGGCATAATCCCCGTCCGACCCGTCGTGAGCGGACTCGTAATCGAATTAACCATAAATATTCATATTTTGTCGATAAGTTCGGGGTAATTGCCTGTGTCGGATGCGGGCGGTGCTCCAACCTCTGCCCGGTCAATATCGACTTGATCGACATTCTAAGGCAGGTGAAAGCGGCGCGATGAAAAATCACGACAATCCTTATATCCCTTATACTGCGACGGTTGAGGAAGCCTGGAATGAAACTGGCGGAGAGCGCTGCATTAAAACTTTCAAAGTAATTCTCGACGATCCGGCCGTGCGGGACAGCTGGAGCCACCGTCCAGGCCAGTGTGCCATGATCGGGGTGCTCGGCGTGGGCGAGAGCATGATCTCGATCTCCTCCTCGCCGACGGAAGAAGGGTATTTGCGTTTTTCAGTAATGAAAGCAGGCAAGGTGACCACAGCTTTACACCAGCTCGAGGCGGGGGACAAGATGACCGTGCGCGGCCCCTACGGAAACAGCTTTCCGGTTGACGATTGGAAGGGAAAGAAGATCCTCACCGTCGGTGGTGGGATCGGCCAGGCTCCCCTACGTCCGATCGTAGAGTATGTTAAGGCCAACCTGGGTGATTATGCCGGGCTAACCACGATCTACGGTGCCCGCACTTCGGGGGATCTCTGTTTCAAGCAGGAATTTGCTGAACTGGAGAAAGTTGACGGCATAAACTGTCACCTCTCGGTCGATCTCGAGGAAGAAGGGTGGCCGCACTATGTTGGCTTTGTCCCGTCATTGCTGATGGAGGTCAATCCTTCGCCGGAGAATACCATCGCCATTACCTGCGGTCCGCCGATTATGATTCGTTTCGTCCTGGAAAACTTAAAGAAACTGAACTTTGCCGACGAGCAGATCTATACTACCCTGGAAAACAGGATGAAGTGCGGCATCGGCAAATGCGGCCGCTGCAATGCAGGGAACCTTTATGTCTGTAAAGACGGCCCTGTTTTCAGCTATGCCGTACTTAAAGATGTTCCCGAGGCATTCGCCTAATCGATTAGTGTAAAAAAAAGTGGGACGCCGGAGAAGTTTACTGGTGTCCCACTTTTTCTTTTGGGCTGGCTCCCTTTTGTCATCTGGGATGAACCGTGCTAAAATGGGTTTAATCGTAAGTAAGTTAACTGGAGCGTGTTGCCGTTGGAACGATTTGGCACAGTGAAAGAGGAAAAGGGGAAGACGGCAGTGGTGCACCTGCGGCGCCATCTTTCGTGTGAAAACTGCGGCCGCTGCGGTCTACTCGGCGCCGAAGATCGGCGGGAACATTACGTGGAAGCTTTAAACCCCATTCGGGCGCGGAGAGGTCAGAGGGTGCTTATCGAGATGGATGACCGGCGGGCACTTTTTATCGCCTTTGTGCTTTACCTGGTACCCTTAGCCGGGCTGGTGGCGGGGATAGTTTTAGGGCTGAAACTTACTGCCGCTCTCGGCTGGAAAGCCTATCGCGAGCTGGCTGCAGCCGGGCTGGGTCTTGTAGTGATGACGCTGATCTTTGGGGGAATTAACCTCTGGGACCGCCGCGTTAAAAGGAGCGGTCGCTACCGGCCGGTAATCACTGCACTGGTCCAGGAAGAGGCCCCCGGAGGAACCGATTGAAATGAAGGTGAAGTAGCCCGGACTTTCCCTGCATTTCATGAGACTTTCGAGAACCCATCGGGCTTTAACTGACCGGGCCAGGCGACCCGGTATTCAGGAGCGGTCCGGCATAAAAAATTGTTTAACCGCGGGTCACAGTAATCCAACTTGATCCATAAACTAGATATCAGAATGGAGGAGTGGTTATGGCGAAAAAATACCGGGTGGCGGTAGTCGGGGCTACGGGCATGGTCGGCCAGACCATGGTTGATGTCCTGCTGGAACGAAATTTTCCCATGGAGGAGCTCAAACTGCTTGCCTCGGCGCGCTCCGAAGGTTTCAAGGTAAAGGCGGGTGAACGGGAATATCTTGTGGAAGAGGCCTTGCCACAGTCTTTTGCCGGAATCGACATTGCTTTTTTTACTGCCGGTGAAACAATCAGCAAAGAGCTGGCTCATGAAGCGGTTCGGCACGGAGCCGTAGTCATCGATAACAGCAATGCTTTCCGGATGAATGCCGAGGTGCCCCTGATTGTACCCGAGGTAAATCCTGAAGATATTCAACACCACCGAGGCATTATTGCCAATCCAAATTGCTCAACTATTCAGACCGTGGTAGCCTTGCAACCGTTACAGCAGGCCGCCGGGCTGAAAAGGGTGGTTGCGGCGACTTACCAGGCTGTCTCCGGGGCAGGCCGCGAAGCGGTCGAGGAGCTGAAGGAGCAGTGCCGCGCTTATCTGGCCGGGGAAGAGGTTGTCGCGGAGTATATTCCCCACAAAGGTGCAACCTGCACCCATCAGCTAGCCTTCAACCTGGTTCCGCAGCTCGATCTTTTCCTGGACGATGGCTACTGCAAGGAAGAGGTCAAGATGGTACAGGAGACGCGAAAAATCATGGGCCTGCCCGATCTGCCGGTTACTGCAACGACCGTCCGTGTACCAGTAATCAACGGCCATTCGATTGCTTTAAACATAGAGCTGCAATCTCCGCTGACAGCAGAAGAAGCCCGGCAGATTCTTGGAAAAGCGCCGGGGCTGGCGGTTATGGATAATCCTGCGGAGCTGGTTTACCCGATGCCGCTGCAGGTCAGCGGGCGTGACGAAGTCTATATCGGGCGAATCCGGACCGACTATTCTGTGCCTTATGGCTTGAATCTTTGGGTGGTAGCAGATAATATCCGTAAAGGTGCCGCGGTTAATTCTGTGCAGATCGCCGAACTGCTCCTGTAAGATCTTTTTATCGGGAGTTGGACTGAATTGCAAATTATTGTGCAAAAATTTGGTGGTACTTCTATAGCCACACCGCAAATACGAGAAGCGGCTGTAGAACGTATCCGCCAGGCCCTGGTTGGCGGATATATGCCGGTGGCGGTAGTTTCAGCCATGGGTCGTGCCGGAGCCCCCTATGCTACCGATACCTTGAAAAAACTGGCGGAAAATATTTATTCACAGATCTCCTTAAGAGAGCTCGATCTGATCATGCACTGCGGTGAGATCATCTCGGCGGTGGTGTTGGCGGCTACTTTACATAAAGCCGGGATCAAGGCCCGGGCTTTTACCGGTTTCCAGGCCGGCCTGACCACGGACGGTTGTTACGGCCAGGCAAGGGTGGTTGCCTGTGAGCCCGACCGGATTAAGCAGTGCCTGCAGGAGGGGGTTGTCGCTGTTGTCGCCGGATTTCAGGGGATTACCCCCGACGGGGAGATCAATACCCTGGGCCGAGGTGGCAGCGATACCACGGCCGTAATTTTAGGCTCTGCGCTGCAAGCCGAACTGGTAGAGATATACACCGATGTCTGCGGTATTGCCACTGCCGACCCGCATATCGTGAAAGAGGCGCGGGTGATTCCCCGGCTGACCCACAGCGAGGTCTGCCAGCTGGTTTATGAAGGGGCCAGAGTGATCCATCCGCCAGCCGTAGAGGTGGCCATGAAACATAACCTCAATATCGTGATTCGCAGTCTCACCGAAGAGGGTCCCGGCACCCTGATTTGTAACGGTGTTTCCGCATCTGCCGACAGCGGTTTTTCCGTTTTGTCACCGGGGCGGGTGGTTACGGGGATCGTCCATACCGTCGATATCGTGCAGCTGGTCGTTGAATTTACCGACCCCGATCCGGACCTTGAGATGAAGCTATTTGAAAACCTGGCTGAAGCGGGCATTAGCATCGATCTGATCAGTGTCTTTCCGACCTTAAAAATATTTACGATCAAAGAGGAGGCTCTTGACCGGGCCGCGCAGGTGTTAAGCAAACTGGGGATCGGCTTCCGCGTAGAAAAAGATTGTGCCAAGGTCTCGGTAATCGGTTTTGGCATGCGTGGTCTCCCCGGGGTAATGGCGCGGGTGGTCCGTGCACTTAACGAAAAGGGAATTTCCATCTTGCAGACAGCCGACTCCAATATCTCCATTTCGCTTTTAATCCGTCGCCCTGATCTCACTGCTGCTGTGCATACCCTGCACGACCACTTTGGACTCGGAGAGCCCGATGCAATATCGGGAGAGCCATTTGCGTTTATACAAGAATCTTAACAGCGGTAAGCCTTAAAACTGTTTTACGCTGTAAGGGAGATCTGCATTTATGCGTTGGATGAGATCGGGTGTAGATCGCCCGGTAATTTGGCTAGGAGGAGATGTGAAATGATCATAGAATCAGTTTTAAGAAGTGCCCGGCCTTATCTGCAGGGCCGAAAAGTAAAGGACGTCGTGATCGGCCTCTCTCTGCTTGCCGCAGAGCTGGACAACGGCTACATCGGCGTCTCTTATGTTCTGCGGGAAGGGTTAAAAGGCGGTTGTTCGGCTTTCCCCTACGGGCAGCAGCTGATCGGAGAGGACGCTACCGACATTGCAGCATGGGCAGTTAACGGTAGCGACCATCTGCAGCGCGCTGTCGGAACTGCGGTGTTAGCGGCTGCATCACGGGCGCAGAAGCTAAAGGATAGCGAAGTGCCTGGCCGGCCGTTTGGCATTGAGCTGCGTGAAAGCGATACCGTCGGCATGATCGGGCATATCTCTCCCGTGGTCAAAATGATCCGGCCCCAGGTAAAAGAGCTCTATCTTTTTGATGAGGGGAAATCGAAGTGCGGTAGGGACGGGGATCCGCTATTCCCGGTGGAGGAACAGCCCCGGCTGCTGCCCGCCTGCGATATAGTGATCCTCAGTGGAACCACGGTAATTAACGGCTCGGTTGACGAGCTTTTGAAATTCTGCTCCTGTGCGCGGGAAGTAGTTATGATCGGCGCATCCACACCCATCTTCCCGGACGCGTTTTTGAAAAGCAAAGTCTCGGTGCTGGCCGGCTCATGGTGGAAAAGTGAGCACAAAGAAGATATCTTTAAAATAATTTCGCTGGCGGGAGGGATGAGAGATCTGGGTCCTTACGCCATTAAAAAATCGGTGAAAGTGCACTCTTTAGCATAAGTACGAAAGTAGAACTGCCAACCCCGGTCTTTTTCTCTCCGATCCCGGCTCTACGGCGCTGCCTCCGTTTTGCCTCTTTCTCGCTCTTTCAGAAGGAGCGGCCGGCCACCTTCAACTTCCAATAGCCATATATTCCCATTAGTGCAACTGGGTTGCAACCAGAAGCTGCTATAGTGATCAAGAAAAGTTCAACTTCACGGGCCAGTGGTAGCCTCTTCACGTGGACCACGGTGGAGGCCTCAGGCATTGTGTCCGGATGTATAAACTTTAGGGTTAACGAAGGTGGTAAGAAGTGGGGAAGAAGATATCCAGCTGGTTTGTAGTAAGCATTGCTCTGATGCTGCTTCTAGGGGTTGGCTTGCAAGGGATAATCCTGGCGCAGGAAAAAGACTCTTGCTCGAAAGAAGAGAACCCGGTAGTGCCAGGTGTTATTGATAGCCCGGGTGAAAACCCGGATGGCCTGGACAACCCCCGGGAAATCTCTGCCCCAGCTCTATTTTATCCCGCATCTAAAACTTCATTACCTGCCGTAGTACGTTCCGGCATGGCACCTGCGCAGTTATACCTTACCGGCCACCCCGGAGATCATGATAATATCGAATGGCCGGAGCCCGGGTCTTTGCAGCTATCTAAAACAGCCTTGCCGGTGGAGGGGACGAGCAACCGGTGGGAGGTGACTCTGACTCTTACTGGTAAGAATTTAACCAAAAGATCAGACATAGTTCTAGTCATAGACCGATCCGGGAGTATGGACGGAGAGCGAATGACCTCTGCCAAAAACGCAGCCAGGCAATTTGTCAATACCCTGCTCGATGAGGGTGATCCCTCCACCAGGATAGCGGTAGTTTCTTTTTCAAGCGATTACATGGGTGCTAGAGCTGTTACTGTGGATTGCGGTTTTCAGGATGCAAGCGGTAAAGAGGAGCTGCTTGATGCCATTGATGGGCTTACCGCTTTAGGCGGCACCTTTACCCAGGCAGGAATAAGGCAGGCCAGAAAACTTCTTGATGCGAGTTCAGCAGAAAACAAGAACATTGTCCTTCTAAGTGACGGCGAACCAACATATAGCTACCGTATTAATAACATAACCAGTAACCTAAACTCAAATTATTTCGTACAGTCAGGCAATTGGTGGTATACAAGAGACGACCTGGCCGAGTCTGTCTTTAATCATAATGGCGCAGCAGCTGGGGATGGCACATCGATGATCACCTATATCGGTAGCACGGGGTTCTTCTACCCTCGCTATTACTACTACCACCATGGGCATAGCGCTATTGCCGAGTCCGGGTATGCCAAGGCTGACAGTGTCACTGTTTACTCGGTGGGTCTCTCTGCCGGGGTTGACGGGCAAAAGATACTGGAGAGGATGGCCAGTCCAGGCAAATCCTACAAAGCAACTGCGGAAGACCTGGAAGTTATCTTCCAGACCATCGCCGGAAACATAGCCTATGCCGCTACTGATGCCCTGGTGACCGACCCGATAGGAGAAATGTTCTCCATTCCCGGGGTAACGGTTGACAATTATACTTCACTGATCACGGTTAACCAGGGCACGATAATTTATAACACGGAGACGGAGACTATTGAATGGTCGATTCCCTATATCTCTCAGGGTTTCCCCGCTACCATGACCTACATTGTCGAGCTGGATGATCCAGGTGCAGAAAGCGGTGAGCTTTATCCCACCAACGGTGAAACCTACGTAGAGTACACCAATGCTTATGGTCAGCCCTCCGGCAAGCATTTTGATATCCCCGAGGTCAGCATAGTCGATGGCGGAACCATTGTGCTCACCAAGGCGGTAGAAAACGGCGGGAGCGCCGCTAAAACTTTCCCTATTTACGTGGAAGGTGGCGGCCATACCTGGAGCGTGCTGCTGGCCCACGGAGAGTCAACCGCTATCACGGGGTTGGGGCTGGGCACCTATACCATCCGGGAAACAGTGCCCATGAATTACCGGCTGCTCAGCATCGAGCCGGCCACGGTGACCATTACTGTTGACGACCTTAACGGGGTATTTGAAGTTATGGTTACCAACCGCAAAGTGAACGATTCCTGGTTCGAAGATGATGCTCAAGCAATCAATACCTTTACAGTAGGGGTCTGGGCTCAGGATTAAGCGCTGGGCCGGCGGACGAGGCTGGTTTTGATTGTCGAGCAACAAGAATGGCGGTTTTTAAATGAGTGCAACCCGGTGGAGAAAAGCAGGTGCGGTTTTATCAGGGGCGGTCACGATCTTGCTGATAGCCATGGTTTTGCTGCTGGCCTTCTTTTTACTGCAGAGCAGGCTGACCGGCACCGAGCCCTCCATCGTCGGCCACAAAATATATATCGTTATGAGCGGCAGTATGGAACCGGCGGTGAAGATGGGTGGGGTGGTGGTGGTACAGCCGCTGCCGGCGGAGGAAGTTCAGCCGGGGGATATCATTACCTTTCGCGGTGAGAACAGCCGCAGCCTGACCACTCACCGGGTAGTATCTACTGAGACCGAAAACGGCCTGCTGTTTTACACTAAGGGGGATGCCAACGAATCTCTTGACCCGCTGCCGGTAAAGGCGCAGCAACTGGTGGGCAAAGTAGTGTTTACGGTGCCCTACCTGGGTTACCCGTTTGCTTTCATTCGCACCCGGGCAGGGTTGGTGACTCTGTTCAGCCTGGTTGTGCTGATTGTAGCGGGAAGGCTGATCCGTTCCTACTTGGTTGAAAAACAGCAGCTCAAAGAGACTGATAGCGAGGAGGTGGTGGCCAGATCAGCCACCGATGATCCGCAGAGGTAATATTAATCAAAGGTTGGGATTTAGGTTTCTTTTGAGATACCAAATTATTTAAGGAGGAAGATTCATGAAGAAGAAAAAGAATGTTTTAATTGGTGTATTGGTTTTTTCTCTGGCTGCGCTTTTAGCGGTAGGGACCTGGGCCTGGTTTACTGCCACAGCGGATCCGGTGACCAACCAGTTTACTGCTGGAACGGTAAAGATTGAGATTAATGAGCATGGTTTTACAGACGTTGTAAACTGGAACCCGGGTGATACCACGGAGAAAAAGGTAAGCGTGAAAAGTAAAGGTAGCAAGGCGAGCTATGTCCGGGTGTCGTTAACCCCGGTGTGGGAGGATAACCTACCCATTGACAATGTTATTCTTAATTGGAATGAAAACGATTGGGTCTACTCTGGCGGTTGGTATTACTACAAGCAGATTCTTGGAGCGGGGCAAGAAACACCATTACTGTTGCAGTCGGTAACCCTGGATGGTTCTGGCACAGGTGATCAGTACCAGGGTAAGGCCCTGCAGATCGTGGTTGATGCCGAAGCGGTTCAGGCCTCGCACGGGGCCTACAAGGATGCCTGGGGGCTTGATCAGCTGCCGGCTGGCGTGGAGGAGTGGGTCGCTCCGTAACTGCTGCCGGCCCGTAGGGGTTGGCAATGATGAGGTTAATACAGGCCGGGTCCGGTTGGGCCCGGCCCTGATAAAAATATTAACTACCCCCTAAAAGAAGGGAGGGTAGCGCTTTGAAAATAATAAGGAAGGTTACCGCGATCCTGGCTGCGGTGCTGCTGTTCATCTTAACTGCTTTGCCTGTAGGGGCCGTGGCTACTGACCTGGAGTTGGTCGGAGAAGCGGCGGGCCTGGTGCTGGTGCCGGCGGAGGGGAAGCTATTTAACCTGGAGAACATGGGTCCGGGGGATACCCGGCAGGCTACCATTAAGCTTCGAAATGATTATTCTGAGGTCTATCATCTCTGGATGTGGGCCGAAGACTTGGCGGACCGGGAGCCTGGTTTGCTTGAAATATTGGAGCTGACGGTTCTCTATCGTGGCAAGGCGCTTTACCGGGGACCGGTGGCTAACTTTGCCGGGGCTGCCGTCTACCTGGGTCGCTTCCGCCCTGGTGAAAGCGGGGAGCTGGTAGCAACAGTGCATCTTCCCGGCCCGGAAACGGGCAATGAATACCAGGGGAAGAGCGCCTCCGTTAAGTGGATATTTATAGCCCAGGCCAGTGAGGAGATCGTGGTGGAGCCTGAGCCGCCCGGCATATCGCCTGAAGAGCCGTCCGGTAGATCGCCTGGGGGGTCGTTTAGTATATCGCCTGAGCCGCCCGGCATATCACCTGAGGAGCCGCTCTCGCCTGATCTGCCTCGGACCTACGGTGCAGGGGGACCTGGTTTCTACTTCCTGCTGGGCTCTCTGGCCTTGCTGGCCGGAACCCCGCTGGCCCGCCGGTATAAACGCCGCTAATTCATAAAATAAAACAACTCTTTGCGGACGGGCAGAGCAGGAGCTGTATAAATATACGCAAAATTCTTGACACGTTTTATTTAACATGTTATAGTTATAATCAGAAATGAAGACTGATCTTTGAAAAGCTAGCAACTACGGGGCCTTCATCTCCTGATTATAGGCATACCTCTACAGGGTTCTTGTTTTCGGGTTGACCGCTGATTGCGGATAGATCACGTGTCAGTATTTACATATTTAGGGCTTTTACAAAATTACTTATACTGTCGTTATGGTACTCCAGCGGTGGATAATCTAGCCACGGCAAATCCATTTATGAGCCACGGCTACTTTTTCGGCCAGCGAGGGTATCATTTTTTTTAGCAAATCACCGAAGCTTACTACCTTGTTTTTTATCTGCTAACTAGGTTGGCGATAAATTGGGTCGCCCGGTGATACCGGGCGGGGATCGGACGGCAAGGAAATTTAAATGCTGCCGATCATTTCCGAGGGTAATCTAGACTATAAATGAAAGGAGGGTATGATGTGAACGAAAAGCCAGGCTTTAAGAAAGAGACAGCTATTGTCGGTCTCATTGTGGCAGCATGGTTGGTTGTAACATTGGTCATCTTGTCGCTATTTGGAATTTCCCAGGGGTGGCCAGCCTTCCTGACCCTGATATTCTTTTTTGAAGCTGGAGCCAAAACAGAAAATCTGAAGAATATCTTTGTCGGTGCTGTAGTTGGCATTTTACTTGGAGCCGCCTTACATCTGCTCGGTGGTGCACTTGCCCCAGCTCTGGGAGTAGACCTAGCGTTACTTTTAATCGTCTTTGTCATCGTCTTTTTAATTATTTTCTTGGGCGATGTTGCCCATATGTTCTTTAACAACTACACGTTTTGTTATTTTTGTGTCTCCACCATTTTTTCGGAGCCGGCCACACTGGAGTGGTTGGCAGTGTTGTTGCTGGGGGGGCTCTTCTTTACCGGCGGAATCCTAGGGATTATCAAGTTAATTATACGGGATAAAGAGACACAGTCCTGAACGTGTTTGGGGTGTCAGGGGGACGGTTCTCCTGTCACCCTATTTTCATTGTATAACTAATGTTAACAAGTACCCCGTTCCCTTGACCCGATTTCGACAATTGTAAATGGCCATGTCACAGGCCCCTAAAAATGTTGTTGACAGGATAAATTTATTCTTCACTTTAACAGTGATAACTAAAAAATAACCTCTGTAAGCCTTGAGAACAGTGGCTTTACAGGGGTTATTACTTTTCCGATATCTGTTGTATATTTTAGAATTTCTTTTTGCTATCTGCGATAAGTTGCCTAATCCCGCCGGTTTTAAGAAAACGCTGATTTAAAGTGAGATTTAACGCCTTACCTATATCATTGATAACTGGATCATAGTAAGTCAATCTGAAGACAT
>FZPS01000153.1_pt50 | contig 121882 bp, 111 predicted proteins | sample 1817821 | NCBI WGS metagenome assembly FZPS01 (sample SAMEA104158645, study PRJEB21678) | metagenome | place: Germany | collected 2015-04-21
TGGACCCATTCAAAATATGACACAGTAACACCACCTGCATTGGTCAGGATATCTGGAGTAACTATTATACCCCTTTCTTCTAATATCTTATCGGCATCACCTGTAATAGGTCCATTGGCAGCCTCACAAATAAGTTTAGCCTTAATCTTTTCAGCTATCTGACTTGTGATGGCATTTTCTATTGCAGCAGGTATCAGGATATCCACCTTTAAGGACCAGAATTCATCAAGGGAGATTTTAGTTGCTTTTGGGTAGTTGGACAGGTTCTTATTGGTTTGTAGATGAAGCTTTAGATCATCATAATCAAAACCATCCTCATTATAGATAGCTGAGTCCCTAAGCCCAATGGCCACTACCCTAGCTCCTTGATTTTGCATATATTTTGCAGTATAGCTCCCTACATTTCCAAAACCCTGTAAGGCTACACTGGCATTTTTTATATCCGAGCCCATTTTTTTAGTGGTTTCCCTTGCAATTATAGCAATCCCTAATCCAGTGGCTTCATCTCTACCCTTTGAACCTCCCCAGGCAACAGGCTTTCCAGTGAAGACTCCCAAATCATGGTTTCCTGTTAGTTTAATGTATTCATCCACCATCCAGGCCATTACCTGGGCATTGGTTCCTACATCTGGAGCTGGGATATCTATCTTTTCCCCCAGGTATTTATAAAGTCCCCTAACATAGCCCCTGGACAGTCTTTCCAACTCTCCCTGGGATAGTTCCTTAGGATCTACAGTAACTCCACCCTTGCCCCCACCATAGGGGATGCCTGTTACGCAGCATTTAAAGGTCATCCAGAGAGATAGGGCCTTTACCTCTTCCAAACTTACAGAAGGATGAAACCTTATGCCACCCTTACCCGGTCCAATAGCATCATTATGGACTGAGCGATAACCTTTAAATACTCTTGTAGTTCCATCATCCATTCTTACAGGAATAGATATTTCAATGACCCTTTGGGGCTCCTTTAATAGCTCATATACAGTATCATCCAGATTTAAAGTGTAGCAAGCCATTCTAATCTGTTCCTGGGCATTTTCCAAGGGGTTTAGATTTTCTTTTGTCATGTCAATTCCTCCAATTGTTATTAGTTTTTCAACAGTCAAGGAAGAACCCTGACTCTATTAATAAAATTCATAAATAAATATCTACAACCAGAACATTGCCATCATATCTTCGAATCAATAAAGCAATAAAAAGAGGTGTGACAGCACTGGATGTATTGCAAAAGGCCTTGTAGTAATATCCTACAAGACCTTTTTTAATTATAACATATTTATAAAGTATTCAAAGATTTTTAAAAATTCTCCGTGCTTGTATGTTAGGTCTTCAGGGTGGAATTGAACACCATAGACCTGGCTGCCGTCGGTGCTTTGGATTCCTTCAATTATCCCATCATTGGACTTGGCCACTACCTTTAGATTATGGCCTAAGTCTTTTATACCCTGGTGGTGGAGGGAATTTACTATTAACCTATCCCTTTGAAAGATTTCATACAAGTAGCCATCCTTCATGATATCAATCTCATGGTAGCCATCCCTCATGGTAGACAAGGACACATGGCCATAGGAGTTGGGCACCTGGCTGGGTATGTCTTGATAGAGGGTGCCTCCAAAGGCTATATTGATAATTTGCTGCCCCCTACAAATACCCAGGATTGGAACTTTTCTTTCTAAGGCTGTCTCCAAAAGCCTAAATTCCATCTGGTCCCTTTTGTGGCAGATTTGATCTGTATGTTTCAAGGGATTTTCCCCATAGAAGAGGGGTGATATGTCCGAACCACCAGTGAAAACAATCCCATGAATCATATCAAAATACCTTGAGATATCCTCCTTATTATCAATAATAGGAATAATAACCGGTACTGCACCTGCAGCGGCTAGGGAATCCGCGTATGAAGACTTAACATCAAACCTATCCTTACTGATTATATCATTATATTGACAAGTTATACCTACAATTGGCTTCATTTAATCCCCCTTCTTATCTTTATATAATCATTATATCATAGGAGAAGGGAGGAGTTACACTTGTGGATTTGAAAATATATAGTTACTAAGTCTAGTTATTAAACAAGTAATATTATATAATAAATTCAGAAAACAATTTAGGAGGGGTCAGGATGAATTATATGGAATTAGATACACCAGCCTTATTGATTGATAAGGATCAAGTCTTAGACAATATAAGGTTTATGCAGGCTTATGCAGATAAATATAAGGTAAATTTGAGACCACATACCAAGACCCACAAGATGGTTGACTTGGCCAAGATGCAGGTTGAGGCCGGGGCCCAGGGGATCACCGTGGCTAAGGTGGGGGAGGCTGAGGTCATGGCTGAAGGTGGAATCACAGACATATTTATAGCCAATGAAATAGTAGGTGAGGCCAAGCTTGATAGGATAAGAGCCCTTAATAGGAGGATTAATATAGCCTTCGGTATTGACTCCATAGAGCAGGTGAAGGCTATAGAAAGAGTTTTTGAAGGGGAAGAAAAACAGGCCCAGGTTCTAATTGAAATAGAAGTAGGTGAAAATAGGTCCGGGATTATTGAAGAAGAGGATTTTATATCCCTCATTGAATCTATTAAGACCTGTAAGAATGTAAAACTAAAGGGAATCTTCTCCCATGAAGGCCATAGCTATGGGGCCAAGGATCTAGACGAGCTTTTGGAGATATTTAATGCAGCCCAAATCAGGACCCTAAGGTTTGCAGATTTAGCAAGGGAGCTTGGGGTAGAGGTAGGAGTGGTAAGTATAGGAGCCACACCTCCATCTGTCCACAACCTGCCAATCATGGATGGAATTACGGAGATCCGTCCAGGTACCTACATCTTAATGGATGCATCTCAAGGTAATGCACTTGGAACCTATGATAGATGTGCTGCAAGTATTTTGGCTACTGTCATCAGCAGGCCAACAGCTGAAAGGGTTATTATAGATGTAGGAGCCAAGGGGATAACTATGCAGACCAGAAATAAGGGTATATGTACAACCAAGGGCTTGGGATATATTAAGCATCATGATATCTACATTGATAGTGTTTTTGATGAGCATGGTATAATCTATGATAGGGAATTTAGGGAAAAGATTCAAATTGGTGACAAGGTGGAAATCATACCCAACCATATCTGCCCAGTATGTAACCTCTACGATAAGGCCTATTTAATCTCAGATGGTAAGGTTGTAGGTGAGCTTAAGGTATCTGCGAGAGGTAGGTTAACATAAGATTTCTTGGATAAGTAAGAAGGACTATCCTGAACAGGATAGTCCTTTTATAGACCCTGTTAAACTAAATTAAGAGCTTACCCCCTTGAAATAGGGGTCAAATTATCATGCAGTAAGCAATATTTTAACTTATCTAGACATCTTTTGGCATCCCCACTAACATAATTGTCATCAACCATGGTGTATATTATCCTATTCTTGCTTAAAATGGGATTATTATCAAACAAGTCTTTGAATTTTAAGATGTCCTGTTCTGGATTAAATAGTAGATTAATAGTTAATTTGCTAAATAAATTCCAATGGTTAATCTTGATTTCCAATAGGTTCTTCATAAGACTATATAGCTTGTAATCGCCGTCATCCGCGATTTCATAATTAGTTTGATCTATTACCTTGGAGATATTTAGCTCAAATATCAAATAAAAACCCTTCCTATCTAGAAACCTAAGTGCTTCTTCCGAAGTAATTAGGGATCCACTTGCCAATACATATATAATTGTCCTATCTGTCAAGGTCTCTTGACAATAAGCCACTAGTTCCCTTAAAGGTCCCAAGTCTCTTTGAAGCTCTTGGCTATAAAAGCCTACTATCAAGGGACGTGTGGCAGTAGTATTACCCCTGAGCATCTTAATGGATCTCTTGATGGTTTTTATACAAGCTAGCCTATTATAATCAGGATTATATATGTTATTGATGGGACAAGTATTTGCAGGGTCAATAGTATTAGTATATGAGGGCTCTGATATGTTGACGGTTAGGATAGTCTGAATCTTACTTTTATATAAAGATATAAGGGAGGGCATATTAAATTTTCCATTATTTAGGCTACATGTTCTATTCAAGGCCTATCCTCCTCAACAAGCATCTAACAAACTAGGCTTATCAATATACATCACGGTCATTAACTTATCTAGATTTTAATAAATGCTTGTTCATATGTCAACAATTCCCTGGTTTTCTTGATATATCCTCTTAGCTAATATATAATTGACTAGGTAGGTGACATGAAGACGCCTAATGGGTATATTAAGGGTAGAATATAGTAAGGAGGATGGTCATGGAAGTAAAGAATGTTTTTTACAACAAGGATATTGGAATTGAGGATTTGGGCAAGGGCGTTTCTAGAAAGATTCTAGCCTATGACAAGAACCTAATGACAGTTGAAGTATTCTTTGAAGAAGGTGCTGTTGGAGAGATGCACTCTCATCCCCATGAGCAAATTACCTATGTTTTAGAAGGAAAGTTTGAATTCACCATCGGTGGAGAAAAATATCTTGTAGAGGCAGGGGATACCCTCTACAAACAATCCAATATTGAGCATGGTGCAATCTGCCTTGAAAAGGGTAGACTGCTGGATATCTTTACACCTGCCAGGGAGGATTTTCTGAAAAAATAGATTTAGAAAGACTAAGACCCTGTTGATTTAAGTTGGGATTAAATCAGCAGGGTCTTAAGACTTATATTAGAAAATGAAATGAGTTTAGTCTATCTTATCTTTGAACTCTACCAGAAGCATCTCCCTTTAGTAGGTTTTCTACTTCTGCTACAGTTACCATATTGAAGTCTCCATGGATGGTGTGTTTTAGAGCTGATGCAGCAACACCAAACTCTAGGGCATCCTTAAAGTTTTTACCTTCAAGCAATCCGTAGATTACACCTGATGCGAAGGAGTCTCCTCCACCAACCCTATCGACGATTCTTATATCGTACTTTCTAGAATGGTAGAACTCCTTGCCATCATAGGCACATGCTGACCAGCCATTATCAGAAGCTGAATAGGATTCCCTTAAGGAGCTAATTACATATTTAAAGTTAAACTTATCTACCATTTGTTTGAAGATGCTTTCATAGCCAGCTAATTCTAGTTCACCTGTTGTAACATCAGTTTCACCTGGTTTAAATCCTAGGGTTAGATGGGCATCTTCCTCATTACCTATACAAACATCTACATATTGCATTAGGTTTGTCATTACCTTTTGTGCCTCTTCTGGAGTCCATAGGTTTTTCCTGTAGTTTAAGTCAACTGAAGTAGTTACTCCGTGTCTCTTAGCTGCTTTTAATGCTTCTTCAGTTAAGATTGCGGCATTTTCACCCAAGGCGGGTGTAATTCCTGAGAAATGGAACCAAGATGCACCTTCAAAAATCTTATCAAAATCAAACTCAGAAACATCGGCTTCAGCTATGGCTGAATGGGCCCTGTCATAGATTACCTTGGAAGGTCTCATGGAAGCACCTGTTTCTAGGTAATAGATGCCTACCCTATCTCCGCCCCTTACTATATAGTCATCATTAACACCATATCTTCTTAGGTGGTTTACAGCTGCTTGACCGATTTCATGCTTTGGTAATTTAGTCACGAAATATGCGTCATATCCATAATTGGCTAAGGATACAGCTACATTTGCTTCTCCGCCACCATATACGACATCAAAGGAATCAGCCTGAACAAATCTTTCAAATCTTGGGGTAGATAATCTAAGCATTATTTCTCCCATAGTTACAACTTTTTTCATTTGAATGCCTCCTTAAAAATTTTATTCTCTAGCTTCTTTTACTTTTGCTACGAATGCCTTAGCTGTATTAGTCATCTCTTCACTGGTACCCTTTGTAAGGTTTCCACCTACGCCAACAGCTACACAGCCATTCTTGATCCATTGGTCTACATTATCAAGACTTACTCCACCAGTAGGCATCAAGACAGCCTGTGGTAGGGGCCCTTTAATAGCCTTGATGAAGGAAGGACCAAAGGCGCTACCTGGGAATACCTTGATTATATCAGCACCTGCCTCCATAGCAGTAATAATTTCTGTTAGTGTCATACAACCTGGCATGTAGGGAACTTGGTACCTGTTACATAATTTAGCTGTCTCCAAATCAAAGGCAGGACTAACTATATATTTAGCTCCAGCTAAGATTGCAACCCTAGCAGTCTCACTATCTAGAACCGTTCCTGCACCTACCAATAACCTATCACCAAATTCCTTGGTAAGATCTTTTATTACATCAGCTGCACCTGGCACTGTAAAGGTAATCTCGATGGAATCAACTCCACCCTCCATAACAGCTAGGGCAATTTCTTTAGCCTTCTGGCTGTTTTCTGCCCTAACAACAGCTACAACACCAACATCCTCTATTCGTTGGAGTATTTCATGTTTTCTCATAATTCTCCTCCTCTGATAAACTTTTATTAGAATTCACATAGCGAAACGACATATTGTATTGCGAAACCTGTTATAATATATTATAATGAATTATGGATACCTTTTCAAGGGTTAATATAAAATATTCTAATTATTAATGTAGATACTAAATGTAGATATTTAGTTTATGTATATATATAGAAATTAATTCAGTAATAAGGAGTGAAGACAATGGCGGAAGTGGTTCAATCCGTTGATAGGACTCTCTCTATCTTGGAACTTATAGCTAATTATAATGAGGGTTTGAGTATTAAGGATATCAGTGAGAGTTTAGACCTGCATAAGAGTACTGTCCATAGACTTTTGGGGACCTTGATTTACAAGGGATATGTAATCCAAGACCCAGTGTCAAATAAATACATGATTACCTTAAAGCTCTATGAGTTAGGGGCTAAGAAAATTGAAGGCCTAGATATCTTAAAGGCCTCCAAGAGATTTACCAAGGAATTGATGAGGGAGTTTAATGAGGTTGTCCACCTGGTTATAAGGGATGGGAACGATATAATATATATTGACAAGGTAGAAGCTGATAACACTATAAGGATGGCTTCTAATATAGGTAGGCGCTCACCCCTCTATAGTACCTCAGTGGGTAAGGCCATGTTGGCTTTTATGGATGAGGAGGAGGTCCGTAGGATTTGGGAGATCAGTGAGATTAAAAAGTTTACTGAAAAAACCGTAACTGATTATGAAGAGCTATATAGGGAGCTAGACAAGATTAGATCCCTGGGTTATGCAGAAGATGATGAGGAGAATGAGCTGGGGGTCAGGTGCATAGGGGCTCCGGTCTTTAACTATCGTGGTGAGGTGGAAGGGGCTATCAGTATATCAGGACCTACATTAAGGATAACTAAGGACAGGGTAGAAGAGATTGCCAAGTCTGTTATGAAATACGCCCAACTTATATCAAGGGAGCTTGGATACAGGGCTAGTAAGTAAGGCTATAGGCTATCTATGCTTAAAAGAAGAAAGTAGCCTAGGTATGTTAATTTTAATAGGAGAGGTTTGAATGAAAAAAATGGATGTAGTAACTTTTGGAGAAACAATGATACTCTTTAATCCCCATAATAGTGGGGCCTTGAGGTATGTTCATACTTTTCATAAGAGTATTGCAGGAGCTGAATCAAATGTAGCCATTGCCCTGGCAAGGCTAGGCCATTCAGTTGGTTGGTTTTCTAGGCTGGGTGATGATGAGTTTGGAAGGTATGTGACCTCTATTATTAGGGGTGAGGGCGTTGATGTTTCAAGAATTAAGGTAGATAAGGATAATAATACAGGTCTTCTCTTCAAGGAGAGGTTTGCCCATACGGACCCTAATATCTATTATTATAGGAAGGAATCAGCTGCCAGCAACTTTTGCCCAGAAGATATAGATCCAGACTATATTAAAAGAGCTAAGATACTCCACGTTACAGGTATAACACCAGCCCTATCTAAAAGTGCAAGAAGGGCTACCCTTGAAGCTATAAAGATAGCCAAGGAGAACGGGGTGTTAGTTTCCTTTGACCCCAACATAAGATTAAAGCTCTGGACCATAGAAGAAGCCAAGCCGGTATTACTGGAGATGGCTAAATATGCTGATATTATCTTCCCTGGTATAGATGAGGGCAGGAAGCTTATAGGCATAGAAGATCCAGAAGAAATAGCCAAGTACTTCCAAGACTTAGGAGCCAGTAAGGTAGCCGTCAAGTTAGGAAAGGAAGGCTGCTACATTTCAGATGGTCAAGAGGGAATCTATGTTGAAGGCTATGAAGTGAAGAAGCCGGAGGACAGTGTAGGGGCTGGAGATGGATTTGCAGCAGGTTTCTTGGCAGGAACCTTAAGAAATCTTTCCCTAAAGGAATGTGGTCAATGGGCAAACGGAGTAGGGGCCATGGCCATACTGGTCCATGGAGACATGGAAGGATTTCCAACCTTAAATCAATTAATGGAGTTTATTGGTAAGAAGGATAGGATCGATAGGTAAATATTTTTTATATAGGACAAGCCAGTCATCAACTGATATGATTGGCTTTTTTGTGTATTTATTTTTAAGAAAAACAAAAAAGATGTATACAATCTATTGACTATAATATACATTATGATAAAATATGTATCATTGGAGTGGCGAGATGTATTATATAACGTTTTCCAGCAAGTGAGATTAACTTTTATAATCACAATATAGAGATAACAGGAGGAATAATTAATGGTTAAGGTTGAGAATATTAAGTACAAGGTAGTCAAGGAACCTTTTTGGGGAGTACCTAAGGAACAGCCTGAGTTGCCTGATGAGGTTTACAAGCAAAGGCTTGAAAGAACCCTTAAGGCAATGGAAGGTAAGGGCTTGGACTATTTGCTGATCTATGCAGATAGGGAGCATTATGGAAACTTTGATTACTTTACAGGCTTTGAGCCAAGATTCGAAGAAGCAATCTTTGTACTTGATAAATCAGGTAAGGCTAAGATTCTATTGGGTAACGAATGCATAGGGATGGCTAAGCATAGCCGTATACCTGCTGAAGGTATCCTTTATCATACCCTTTCACTACCTAACCAGCCCATGGGAGAAAATAGAGATATTGAAGATATATTAACTGATTTAGGTCTTAATAAGTCCCATAAGGTTGGTATAGTAGGATGGAAATTAATTTATCCAGTTTATGGTACTGAGGATATGTTTGATGTTCCTTCATTTATAGTTGAGGGGGCTGCTAGGGTTGTAGGAAGGGAAAACATTCTGAATGCAACTGATTTATTTATCCATCCAGAATATGGGGTTAGGGTAATAAACAGTGCTGATGAAATAGCTTACTTTGAGTTTGGAGCAGCCTATGCTTCTGATTCTGTCCAAAAAATGCTATTAAATACCCGTACTGGTTTAACTGAAATAGAGATTTCCCAATTCCAGACTTCTGGTTCCATACCCACTAACCTCTTTCCCAAGGTATTGGCTGGGGATAGGATGGACTTAAACATGGTTAGTCCAACTAGCAATGTAGTAAACCTAGGAGATAGGTTCCAAATTACCATGGGACATGTAGGAGGACAGACTAACCGTAGAGGATTTGCTGCCTACTCAGAAGAAGACCTGGCAGATGAGGCTAAGGGCTGGTTAGACGATATAGCAAAGCCATATTTTGCTACAGTTGTTAATTGGTATGAAAATATTGGAATAGGTGTAAAGGGTGGAGAGATCTATGACATGGTTGAGAACACCTATCCACAAGAAAAGTATGGTTGGTTCTTAAACCCTGGCCACCTCATAGCTGCAGAAGAGTGGTTATCATCACCAATTTATGAAGGCTCAGACATAACACTTAAGAGTGGTATGGTAATGCAGATGGATATTATCCCCTTTGTAGAATCATATTATGCAGCACCAAACTGTGAAGATGGTATAGCCATTGCTGATGAAGCCCTGCGTAATGAACTAAAGGAAAAATATCCTGATGTTTATGAAAGGATTGAAAATAGGAGAAAGTTCATGTCTGAAGTCTTAAACATCCAATTAAAGCCAGAAATATTACCATTATCTAATATATGTGGTTTATATAGACCCTATATGTTGAATAAAGACAGGGCGTTTGTAGTAGAAAGATAAACTATTTAAATCCGTGAAGCCGAGTTTGATGACCCAGATATATATTTCTAAGGGTTCAAACTTGGCTCAGGTACTTTTTAAGTGCTTAACCACAAGTAAGGGAGGAAGATACGTGAAATTATCATTTAGATGGTATGGCAAGGATGACCCAGTAAACATCGACTATATAAAACAGATCCCAACCATGGAAAGCATAGTAACAGCAATCTATACAGTTCCTGTTGGTGAAGTGTGGCCAGAGGAAGATATCCAAGAATTAAAGGACATGGTAGAAAAGGCAGGACTAAAGTTTGACGTTATAGAGAGTGTGCCCGTCCATGAAGATATAAAACTAGGCAATCCCAATAGGGACAGGTATATCGAAAACTACAAGCAAAACATAATAAATCTAGGTAAGGCTGGAGTCAAGGTGATCTGCTATAACTTTATGCCAGTATTCGACTGGACCAGGTCCCAACTAGACAAGGAGTTGGAAGACGGCTCAACAGCCCTAGTCTATTATAAGGACCAGGTAGACAGGATGGATCCCTTAGCAGGAGAATTATCCCTGCCAGGCTGGGACTCCTCCTATAGCAAGGAAGATTTAAAGGACCTCTTTGAAGGCTATGAGAGGATAGGAGAAGAAGGTCTATGGGAAAACCTAGAGTACTTCCTCAAGGAGATAATCCCAGTAGCTGAAGAATATGACGTCAAGATGGCCATCCATCCAGACGACCCACCATGGCCTATATTTGGACTACCAAGAATAATCACAACAGAAGAGAACATAGACAGATTTTTAAAATTAGTAGACAGCAAGTATAATGGTCTAACCTTCTGTACAGGTTCCTTGGGAAGTGGAAGCTTTAATGACGTTCCTAAGATGATAGATAAGTACGCATCTCAGGGAAGGATCCATTTCATGCATGTAAGAAATGTAAAACTCTTGGAAGACGGTGGCTTTGAAGAGTCAGCCCACCATTCATCCTATGGTTCCCTGGACATAGTAGCCATAATGAAAGCCTTGCACAAGAATAAGTTTGACGGATATTTAAGGCCAGACCATGGTAGGATGATTTGGGGAGAGACAGGAAGACCAGGATACGGCTTATATGACAGGGCTCTGGGAGCAATGTATGTAGCAGGTATCTGGGAAACATTAGATAAGGTATATAAGAAGGAGGACTAGATATGAATTTACCCTTTAGGGTTGATTTAAAAGATAAGGTAGCAGTGGTAACGGGTGGTACAGGGGTTTTAGGTAGTATTTGGGTAGATGCCCTGGCTGCCTGTGGAGCCAAGATAGCCCTACTTGGTAGGAGCAAGGAAAAACTTGATGAAAAAGTAAGAGAGGTTGTAGAAAATGGTGGTACTGCCATAGGGATTGAGGCAGATGTCCTAAATAAGGAAAGCCTAAGGAAGGCCCATGGGGAGGTCCTGGAGAAGCTGGGTCCCTGCGATATCTTGTTGAATGGGGCAGGTGGTAACCATCCTAAAGGCAACACTACTAAGGAGTACCTATTTGAAGAGGACTTGAATAATACGGATGATAATATAAAGACCCTCTTTGATTTGGAAGAGGACGGTATCAGGTTTGTATTTGATCTGAACTTCCTTGGAACCTTCTTACCAACCCAGGAATTTGTTAAGGATATGGTGGGAAGGAAGGGATGTACAGTAATAAACATATCCTCCATGAACGCCTATACCCCCTTGACTAAGATACCAGCATACTCTGGGGCCAAGGCTGCAGTATCTAACCTAACCGAATGGTTAGCAGTCCACCTATCCAAGGTAGGTATAAGGGTCAATGGTATAGCACCAGGTTTCTTTTTAACCAGCCAAAATGAAGCCCTCCTCTTAAATGAAGATGGAAGCTATACTGATAGGTCAAAAAAAATCATAGCAGGTACACCCATGGATAGGTTTGGGGAGCCAGAGGAGTTAGTAGGAGTCCTACTCTTCCTGGTAAGTGAAGAGGCATCTAGCTTTGTAAATGGGGTAGTCATACCTGTAGATGGAGGATTCTCAGCTTACTCAGGAGTGTAGATGATACAAGGAGGTAGATATGAGGATTTCATATGATGATATGCTGAAAAAATTCAAGGATATCCTAGTCAAGAAGGGGTTCCCTGAAGAAGAAGCATATCAATCGGCTAAGATATTTACTGATAACAGCTTAGATGGGGTTTATTCCCATGGTGTCAATAGATTTAGCAAGGTCATCAACTATATAGACAAGGGTCATATCACGGTCGGGGTAAAACCTGAGAAGGTTGAGGGCTTTGGTGGCTATGAAAGATGGGATGGTAGGCAGGGCATGGGGAATCTCAACGCAAGATTTTCCATGGACAGGGCCATCAAGCTGGCCAAGGACTTTGGAATAGGACTTGTGGCCTTGAGGAATACCAACCACTGGATGAGGGGGGGGACCTATGGATGGCAGGCAGCTGATTCAGGCTGTGTAGGCATCTGTTGGACCAATACCCTACCTAATATGCCCCCTTGGGGAGGGCAGGATATCAGAATAGGTAATAACCCCTTCATCATAGCTATACCCAGAAGTGATGGCAGGCATTTGGTGGTAGACATGGCCATGTCACAATTTTCCTATGGGAAAATAGAGCAATACAAGCTAAAGGGTAGTCAATTACCTATTCCTGGTGGTTTTGACAAGGATGGCAATCTAACCACTGACCCTGAGGCTATTGAGGAGACCAGCCGGGTACTACCAACTGGCTATTGGAAGGGCTCCAGCCTATCCATAGCCCTGGACTTGGTTGCAGCAGTCCTCTCTGGAGGCAACTCTACCTATGATATCGGAAGGCTGGGAGAAGGAGAAGACGAGTTTAGTATATCCCAAGTCTTTATAGCAATTGACCAGGCTAGATTTAATTTGCCTGAGATCTCTGATGAGATGGTAACCAATACAATAGAGTTCATTAAGAGTTCCAAGCCCGTGGATTCAGAAACTACAATCCTCTATCCAGGAGAAAGGGTTCTTAAAACCCGCCAAGAAAACCTGGATCAGGGAATACCAGTCAATGAGACCATTTGGAAGGAAATACTCAGTCTATAAAGATAGAGCCTGTACCCTAGTGTGCAGGCTTTTTTATTTACCATATTAATATAAGAATTAAATCCTTATATTAGGGTATCAAAATATAGATTGGATTTTACTATATTCATGAAAAGAGGGAGGATTATGGAAAAATTATTAGGGATAGGCGAAGATTTGCTGGCTGGCAAAATTAATATAGATGATTTAAAAAGAGAGGCACACCAGTATAATCTTTATCCTGAATCAATATATAAAAAGGATGGTTCGATTCTATTTATGGTCAAGTTAAAGAGGACAAGACACTTAGTGGTCCTAGGTAAGGGGGTACTCCTGGATGAATTTGAGGGGGATTATATACTATCAAATAGTGGGAAGATTTGTCCTTTAAATAATTTCAATAGTAAGGTGTTACGAAGGCACTTTCCTTTTACAGCCCCATTAGCCAATAGGACTAATAAGACATCTATTGGGCTAGGGGATAGGCTGGGTCTGGCATCTCCTGGACATATTAAACTTGTGAAGGAATATGATGTCTTTCCCATTTTAGCCCAACAGTCCATCCGGGAACTCAATCTTACTGGAAGGGATTATAAGGAGGTTTTGGATGCTGCCAGCTGGGCGGTTTTTCAGGAAAACTATCAGTCAGGATATGGGGCTGATGGCGACCATCTAAAAAGTTTTTCTGAGGTAAAGATGGCCCTGGATTGTGGTTTTACCATGATAACCCTGGATTGCTCTGATTTTCTGGATAGCTCAGCAAATCATTTGAAGGAAGAAGAACTAGCTGAAAGATATTCTATGATAGATAAGTCAGTCAGGAATGAATTAGAGGATAGATATTTAAACAAGACCTTTTTAGTCGGAGAGGATTTGGACATAACCTTTGAGGAGTTAGACTTTATGAGGATAGTCTTAATCTACCTTGATGCCATAAGCTTTGCCAGTGAGATCTATAGGGAGCTTATTTCCCAGGTGGAAAAAAGGGTAGATTTTGAAGTTTCCATTGATGAGACCTCCTTTCCTACCTCAATCCCAGCCCATTTTTTTATAGCCTCTGAGTTGCAAAGAAATGACGTCAAGCTCAAAACCCTAGCTCCTAGATTCCTTGGAGAATTCCAAAAGGGCATAGACTATATTGGAGATAGGGAGGCCTTTAAGGAGAACTTTTATCAACACTTCTTAATTGCCAAACGTTTTGGCTACAAGATAAGCGTTCATTCTGGTAGTGACAAGTTTACGATATTTCCTCTAGTTGGGGATATCACTCAGGGGGAATTCCACCTAAAGACAGCTGGTACCAACTGGCTTGAGGCCATGAGGGTTATAGCCCATAAGGATATTCATCTTTTTAGAGAAGTCTTTGCTTTTGCCCTAGATAATTTAGAAAGGGCCAAGGCCTACTATCATATAGATGGGGATCCGGATAAGTTGCCGCCATTAAGGGATATAAGAGATGAGGACCTGGTAGGATTTTTGGATAATAAGGATGCAAGGCAAATCCTTCATATAACCTACGGCCTTATATTAGAGGAAAAGGACTCCAGTGGGAAATATGTCTTCAAGGATAGGATATATAATCTATTAAAGGATTATGAGAATCTTTATGATGAGTTTCTCAATAAGCATATAGGTAGGCACTTGGAGGGCTTGATGCTGGAAAGGCTTGGTTAGGCTTGAGAAATGCTACTTTATAAAACCAGGCATGTTAATAAAAGAGTTTTGGAGAATAGGAGGCAAAGTATGGATAAGGTAAGGTTTGGTTTAATAGGTTGTGGTTCCATAGGGAAGGTCCATGCTAGGATTATCAAGAGCCTTCCCAATGCTGAATTAATCGATATAGCAGGCAGAAGTGACAAGCACCTGGCCTATGCAGAAGGCTTGGGCTGTGGATACTTCCTAGATTATAGGGAGATGCTCAAGGATCCTGAGATTGATGCTGTAGCAATATGCCTACCGTCTGGTGATCATAGCCAGGCTGCCATCGATGCTGCCCGGGCAGGCAAGCATGTTATATGTGAAAAGCCCATCTCTACAACAGTAGAGGCAGCCCAGGCCATGGTTGATGCTTGCAGGGAAGAGGGGGTCAAGCTGGGTGTAATCTTCCAACACCGCTTTGATGAGCCCATCCTCCTTTTGAAGAAGGCTATAAGAGAAGGTAAGCTGGGAAATCTCCTTTGGGGCTCAGCCAAGACCATCTGGTATAGGGATAAGGAGTACTATAGTAATCCCTGGAGGGGGACCTGGCAGCATGATGGAGGTGGAGCTCTAATTAACCAATCCATCCATTATATAGATTTATTGATTCATGTCTTTGGTGATGTGAAAAGTGTTAGTGGTAAATGTAGAACCCTCCTCCATAAGGAGATAGAGACTGAGGACACTGGTCTAGCCCACCTTGAGTTTACCAGTGGAGCCATAGCTACCATTGAAGGGACTACAGTGGCCTATCCAGGTCTTTATGCAGAACTAAGTGTTTTTGGGGACAAGGGATCGGTGATTATAAGGAATGATCATCTCCTTGCCTACCATTTCCAAGATGGTAAATGGGATGAGTTTGAATCCATCCTTAACCCTCAAAAAGCAAATGAACTCAATACAAGCCCAGAGGTTGATGAGACCTCCCATATTAGGCAATATGAGGACTTTGTTGAAGCGTTATTGGAAGATAGACCTCCCTTGGTTACCGGTGATGAAGCCATGAAGAGCCTTAAACTTATTAAGGGGATTTACCAATCCTCGGAAGAAAAACGTGAAGTAACCTTCTAGAACACATCTTCATGCAAGGGGAAAATAGACAGAATATTTTCAAATAAGCAAGTTTCTGAAGATGCTTGACAATTAATTACATGTTATTTGAAAAGGTTATCCTATATAATAGAGACACTAAATAAATAGGAGGTTGCAAATATGATAGTTGATACATTAAAAAATGCCCATCTATATTATGGATTGGCACCCGGTTTAGAAAAAGGTTTTGAGTTCATTAAGACAGCAGATTTAGAGAACCTACCTCCAGGTGAGTATGAACTAGATGGTAAAAAAGTCGTTGCATTAGTTCAAGAGTATACTACAATGGAAAACCCACCATGGGAAAGTCATGACTATCACTTAGATATCCAATACCTATATAAAGGCGAAGAATTAATTGGTTATTATCCTCATGTTGATGAGATGGTTAAATCTGGTCCTTATAATAGGGCAACTGATTGCGACCTATACGAAGATGTTGATGGCGATTATATAACTCTAAAGGATGACGTCATCATGATTCTCTTCCCCCAAGATGGTCATTTACCAAGAAAGGCTATAGGGGAACCAATGGCGGTTAAAAAAGTTGTAGTGAAGGTAATGCTTTAAGAATAGCTGAATAAATAGATTCATCTAACAAGGGCTCTAGAATGATTTCACGTTTTAGAGCTTTTGTTAGAGATAGGCAAAGAGGAGGAGTTAACTTGGTTAAGGGAGAAATGCCGGTTTACATTAGATTAGCGGATTCAACAATAAAAAGATTTCCTGATTTATCCGATAAATGGGACCATGAATATGGTGTTGTATTAAAGGGTATGGAGGACTTGTGGAAACTGACCAATAATAACAAGTATTTTGGGTATATAAAAAATAGTATATCTCCAAACATATCTGAAGATGGTAAAATCAAGGGATATGTCCTTGACACCTACGAAGTGGATAATATCAATACAGGCAGGGTTCTATTTAGCCTATACCATGAAACTGGAGAAGAGAGATACAAGAAGGCTGCCTATAAACTTAGAAGCCAGTTTGATACCCATCCAAGAACATCCTTTGGGAACTTCCTACACAAGAAAGCCTTTAAGGACATTATATTTATAGATAGTGTATATATGGGCCTGACCTTCTATGCCCAGTTTGGAAAGGAATTTGGAGATGAAGAAGCCCTAGATGATGCAGCCAATCAAATAATTAATGCTGCAAACTTTAACCAAAACAAGGAAACCGGACTCTTGGTTCAGGGATACAACGAGACCAAGACAGAGTTTTGGGCGGACCCAGAAACTGGGCTATCAAGGAGCTACTGGGGAAGGGGCTTGGGCTGGTATTCAGTTGGCTTGATTGAGGTAATAGAGTACCTACCAGAGCTTCATCCTAAGAGGGCTAGGCTGATAGAAATCTTCCAAAGTTTAATGAAGGGAGTAGTAGATGTTCAAGACGAAACCGGAGTATGGTGGCAGGTTCTTGACAAGGGCCATCTAGAAGGCAACTATCTAGAAGCATCTGTCTCATCCATGTTTACTTATAGTCTGGCCAAGGGTGTAAGGCTAGGATTCTTGGACGAGAGCTATAAGGATAAGGCTCTTAAGGCCTATGATGGGCTGGTTGAACAATTCATAGAGGAGGATCCAGATGGAGAGGTCCACCTAGTAGGCACCTGTAAGTCAGGAGGCCTTGGAGTCAAGGATTACAGGGATGGATCCTTTGAATCCTACGTATGTGAGGAAACTGGCGTAGATGACCATAAGGGAGTTGGAGCCTTCCTAATGGCAGCGGTACAAGTAGAGCTATTAAAAGGTAGTTAGTATAATCATTACCTTATAGAATATAATTAAATTACAAGGAGGAGTTATAATGTTAGAAGTTAGATACGCGTCAAGCAATAAGGATGCTAAGCACTATGATACAAAAAGGCTAAGAGAGGAGTTCCATATTAGCGGTCTATTCCAAAAGGGTGAAATAAAATTAGTATATTCCCACTATGATAGGATAATCTCAGGCTCAGCAACACCAGGAGAAGAGGAATTAAAATTAGAGGCAGGCAAGGAAATTGGAGCAGAATACTTTTTAGAGGGAAGAGAGCTAGGAATCATCAATATAGGAGCTCCTGGAGTAGTAGTACTAGATGGAGAAGAGTATGAATTAGACAATAAGGATGGTCTCTATGTTGGTAGTGGAACTAAGGATGTAGTATTTAGGTCCAAGGACCCAGAAAATCCAGCTAAATTTTATTTGAATTCAGCAGTAGCCCATACGTCCTATCCTACAGTTAAGATAAATATAAAGGATGCTCAACCTATCAAGGCTGGATCTCCTGCTGAGTTAAACCAAAGAACTATCTATCAATATGTTCATCCAAATGTTTGCCAATCCTGTCAATTACAACTTGGCTTGACAATATTAGAGGAAGGCTCTGTGTGGAATACAATGCCAACCCACCTTCATGATAGAAGGATGGAAGTTTATATGTACTTTGATATGGAGCCAGAAACAGTAGTATTCCATCTGATGGGTGAACCACATGAGACTAGGCATATTGTTATGAGAAACGAAGAAGCTGTTATCTCACCATCCTGGTCAATTCATAGTGGTGTAGCTACAGGAAAATATACTTTCATTTGGGCTATGGTAGGAGAAAACAAGACCTATACTGACCTAGATCCAGTGCCAATGGAAGACTTAATGTAAGAGTAATACTTCTAGCTAATAGATGAGGAGTGTATGCTAATGAATAATTTTTTACAGGAAACCTTCGGACTTGATGGTAAGGTTGCCATGGTTACAGGCGGGCATACAGGAATAGGCAGGGGCATTTCTAATGCCCTTGCTAAGGCTGGTGCAGATATATTTATAGTAACCCATTCAGGTAGAAATACTGAAGAAGTAAGGGCAGAGATAGAAGGTTATGGAAGAAGAGTAGAGTTCTACCAGGCAGATCTTTCTCTTGAAGAGGAAGCTGCTAAATCCATCGAGAAGTGCGTTGAGGCTTTTGGGAAAATCGACATCCTAGTGAACAATTCAGGTACCATCTATAGGGCCCCTATCCTGGAAGGTGAAAACCAGATGTGGCAGAAGGTAATAGACCTTAATCTGTCAGCAGTATATTACCTTTCAAAGGAAGCGGCCAAGCACATGGTTAAACAGGGCTCAGGCAAGATAATCAACATTGCCTCCATGCTATCCTTCCAAGGTGGAAAATTTGTACCATCCTATACCGCATCTAAACATGGGGTAGCCGGCTTGACAAGAGCCTTTGCAAATGAGTTAGCAGAACAGAATATCCAAATTAATGCCATTGCACCGGGATATATTGAAACTGCTAATACAGCCCCTATTAGGGCAAATGAGAAAAGAAAGGCTGAGATCAGCAGCAGGATTCCTGCAGTAAGGTGGGGAGTACCAGAGGACTTAGGAGCAGCAGCAGTCTTCTTAAGTTCAAAAGCTTCTGATTACATGAATGGGCACATCCTAGCTGTAGATGGTGGTTGGCTAGCAAGGTAAGACAGAAAGGATTAAAGAGATAAGAATTGTCTCTTTAATCCATTTTTACCAGCATGTACGTTCGAAAATTCAGACTATTTTGTAACATGGCAAGGAAATCCTTATCCAACACAAATAAATCCATTTACCAAAGTCTGAATATTTTGTATCCTATTGTTAAGTAAGATGTTATAAAAGAAAAGGAGGCACTACTATGAAAAGGTTTACATCATTGCTGTTAGTACTAATTTTACTACTAGGTGTTGTTGTAGGTTGTTCACCAAAAGAAGAAGCTCCACCAGCTGATTCTCCAGGTGCAGAAGACCCAACTGATGAAAAGCCAGATGATGAAAAGCCAGATGAAGTTATTGTCATGAGATTGGCTGAGGTACATCCAGAAGGCTATCCAACCTATGAAGGTGCGATGGAGTTCTCTAGGTTAGTTGAGGAAAGGACCAATGGTAAGTACAAGATAGAAGTATATGGTGGTAGCCAACTAGGGGATGAAAAATCAGTTACAGAGCAAATTCAGTTTGGTGCTATTGAATTTGGTAGACTTAGCTTGTCACCAATCACAGAATTTGAAAAATCTCTAGAAGTATTAATGCTTCCATACATCTACAGGGATAAGGACCACATGTTTAAGGTTGTAGATGGTGAAATCGGTGATGAATTACTAGCTAAACTAGAAGAAAACAAGTTAGTAGGTCTAGCTTGGTATGATGCAGGAGCTAGAAGTTTCTACAACTCCGTCAGAGAAATCAAGACACCAGACGACATGAAGGGCCTAAAGATCAGGGTACAAGAGACAGAATTGATGATGGACTTAGTTGAAGGTCTAGGTGCCTCACCAATGGCTCTTGCATATGCAGATGTTTACTCAGCTCTTCAAACAGGAGTTATTGATGGTGCTGAAAACAATTTCCCATCCTACTATTCAACTCATCACTTTGAAGTTGCTCCTTACCTAACACTTGATGAGCATACCAGGATTCCTGAGCTAATACTCACTAGCACCATGGTAATGGATTCACTAACTGATGAAGAAAAAGAAATCTTCAGACAAGCTGCTAAAGAATCAGCAGAACTAGAAAGAAGACTTTGGGAAGAATATGAAAAAGAAAGTGAGCAAGCTGTTATAGAAGGCGGAGTTACTATAACAAGACTAGAATCCAATGAAGAATGGCAAGAAAAGATGAGCAAGATTTATGATAAGTACACTGGCTATGAAGCAGAACTTATCGAAAGAATTAGAAATACTCAATAATTTAAGAGGCTAAGTGAATAAGGGTTAAGTCCAACTTAACCCTTATTTTTAAAACTCGAAGAAGGAGGGGCAAGATGCGAAAAATCAATAAGAGGCTAACAGACATCATGGAAGGTTTTGCCATGGTATTTATAACCCTCATGCTACTTATTGTAATTTTACAGGTCTTTTCTCGATTAATCATCAGCAAGTCTCCTAGGTGGACCGAAGAAGTAGCAGCTATTCTTATGACTTGGTTTGCCTTCATTGGTATGGCCATAGGAATAGGTGAGGGAATCCATATATCCATAGCCTTTTTCTTAAATCTATTACCTAAGTCCTTAAGAAAAGGCTTTACAGTTCTTGGAGAACTTTTAATTATTTATTTCGGTGGTTCCTTATTGTATTATGGATCTAGACTGGTATATCATACAAGGACCTCCACATTACCGGCTACCCAATGGCCAGCTTTTATGCCATATATAATGGCTCCCATAGCAGGCTTCTTGGTTATAATGTATACGATAGAAAAGATTATTGAGACAATGAAGGATGATGACAAGATTGATATAGATGATATCATCCAGGAAATGGGGGATTAGGATGGCTAGTACTAGTGTTGCAACGGCTTTATTATTAGGACTTTTTATATTACTATTATTAATTAAGGTACCAGTTGCCTTTGCCTTAGCAATCTCAACCTTTATTACTGCAGGTTATTTAGATATCCCTGCCATGGTTGTCACTCAGCAAATGGTAAGGTCTGTGAGCTCCTTTTCATTGGTTGCCATACCCTTCTTTATCGTTATGGGTGAAATCCTGGGACGGGGCGGCATTTCAGACAAGCTAGTAGCCATGGCTGACGTTTTAGTAGGTAGGGTACGCGGTGGACTAGCCATGGTTAATGTTATGGACAGTATGTTCTTTGGTGGTATCTCAGGCTCTGCAGTTGCAGACGTATCTTCTTTAGGTGCCATAGTAATACCCATGATGGAAAAGGCAGGTTATGATAAGGACTTCTCAGTGAGTATGACCATAGCCAGTTCAGTGCAAGGAATCTTGATTCCACCAAGCCACAATATGATTATCTACTCAGTTGCAGCAGGGGGCTTGTCAGTAGGTAAGCTATTTTTAGGTGGATTATTACCAGGTATATTTTTAGGTCTCATGCTAATGGTTCTAGGTTATGCCATTTCAGTGAAGAGAAATTATCCTAAGGGGAAAAAATACACCTTTAAGGAAGGAATCAAAATTTTAGCCGACAGTTTCCTAGGCTTGTTTACAATTGTCATCATCATGGGTGGTGTCGGGGCTGGATGGTTTACTGCAACTGAATCAGCAGCTATTGCCACTGTATGGGCCTTCTTTATTTCCTTCTTTGTGTATAGATCATTAAAGATAAAACACCTGAAGCCAATTTTAGCAAGTTCCCTAAGAACCTTAGCACTTGTTTTAGCCTTGATTGCAACGTCAGGTGGATTTGCTTGGATGATGGCATATTTAAGGGTTCCAGCTTTAATAACTGATGCCTTAATAGGTATTACTGATAATAAGATTGTCATATTACTGATAGTAAATGGAATCCTGTTATTCTTAGGAATGATTATGGACATGGCTCCACTAATCCTGATAACTACACCTATTCTACTTCCAGTCGTTACCAGGGTGGGGATGGATCCGGTCCAATTTGGGGTAATTATGATGCTAAACCTGGGAATAGGACTCTTAACCCCGCCAGTTGGCTCAGTCCTATTTGTAGGCTCATCTATCGGTAAGATCTCTATAGAAGAGCTGTCGAGGGGCATGATACCTTTCTATATAGTCATGATTATTACATTAATAGTACTAACATTTGTACCTCAAATAACTCTCTGGTTACCAACAGTTTTAGGACTATAAGTGATAAGGTTGTTAATTTAATTAACAACCTTTTATAATTTATATTATAATAAAGCTACTAGGTATATTAAGGAGATATAAAATGACAAATGGTATAAGCAAGAAGTCTATACGATTCCGCTTTAGGATGACTACAATTATAATATTGATAATCATGACCATAATCTTTATCTACTCCAATAGGATGAAGGACAAGATCATTGACGACTATAATCGCTATATGGATATCAATGTCAAGCTTAGCAATCTTTCCTTGGAGTTTAATAAGAGGTGGTCCTACTTTAATTCCTATTATCAGGAGAAGAATAGGGAGGTAAGGGATGCCTATGTTAAATCTAATGTCCGGATTAAAGAGCTAATGGACTATGTGGAGCCCTATGTAAAGCAGGACAAGGATAGTAGTATTTTTTTTAGGAACTTAATAGGCATGAATGAATGGTTTCAGAACAACTCATACCTTGTAATTGTCAGGGATGAGAGCACCCGGTCCTATAATGATTATACCAATCTTAGGACCATGAATAACTACATTTCTAAACATGCCAATAGTTTGATGGGCTCCTATCTTAGACATACTGAATCTAAGTATTCTAATATATTGGCTGAATACAAGACTGTGGACACTAATATTTATATGTTATTGACTTTGACAATCTTTATCAGCATGATGATCTTCAAGTTAGTAAGCGATGATATAGTTACTAAGTTAAGAACCCTATCAGAATATGCAAATAAGCTATCAAACGCAGAGTGGGATACTCCTGACATTGTAGAAGAAAGCTATAAGGAGTTGGATGAATTCACCCACACCCTCAATACAATGAAGAATAGTATAAAAGAATACATCAATAAGCTTAATGAAGCAGCCAAAATTGAAAGTGATTTGCAAAAAGAGAAGATAAAGAACATTGAAAAAGATAAGATCATCAAGGAAACCCAGATGAAGGCCCTCCAGATGCAGATCAATCCCCATTTTCTATTTAACAACCTGAATACGGTGAGTAGGATGGCCATGTTTGAAGGTGCAACTAATACTGTCGAGATAGTAGATGCCGTCTCCAAGGTTCTAAGATTTAACCTATCCCAAAGGGATAATTTTATTCAGCTTAGAGATGAGCTAGATATAATAGAAGCCTTTGATTATATCCATAGAATAAAATTTGAAGATAGGTTTAGAATCAATTATAATATAGACAAGGATTTGTATAGCATAAAGATACCTCCTATGATTATTCAACTTTTGGTTGAAAATGCCATAAAGCATGGATTTACTGGCACAAATAAGGAAGGCGAAATCGACATAAAAATTTTCAGAGAAAAGGAATTTGTTGTAATTGAGGTTGAAGACAATGGTAGGGGGATTTGCAAGGAAAAACTTGCCAGTATAAAAAGAGGAGAGGATATAAAGAAGAACAAATATTCAACTGGCTTGGGGCTTATGAATGTAAGGAAAAGGCTGGAGCTATATTTTGATAGAAGCGACCTGTTGAGTATTGATAGTATGGAAGGTCTTGGAACCAAGGTTAGGATTCTTATACCGGTGGAAAGAGGGTGAAAGAATGCTGCGTATTTTGATAGCAGAAGATGAAGATTTTGAACGCAAGGCACTTAAGTATCTTATTAACAAGAATTTTCATAAAGATAAGGTGGCTATTAGTGAGGCATCCAACGGTAGGGAGGCCGTGGATCAAGCAATATTATTTAAACCAGATATAGTATTAATGGATATAAACATGCCCATAATGGATGGGCTAGATGCCAGTGAAAGAATCAAGGACATCAATAGCGAGATTGATATAATAATTCTTTCCGCTTATGATGAATTTGAGTTTGCAAGAAGGGCTATTAAGAGTGGAATTTGTGACTACCTAGTTAAGCCCTTCACAGAAAAAGATTTTCTTATATCTCTTAATACGGTTATCCAGAGGAGAAGGACAAGGGAGCAGCAGAGACAAGACCAATTAAACATAAGAAAGAATTATGACAAGGCAATTCCCTTTATAGAGAAGGAATTGATGACTCAGATAATCTATGGTGACTATTCCGAATGCTGTAAGATGGAAGAAAGCAAGAGGATATTGGACATAGATTCGCCTGTAGGATGTAGCATCATAATCGGTAGTAGGGAGAACTATACCTTTAAAGAAATAACCTTGAAGAAGATTAAGGAGGTCTTTGGTTATTTGTTCAATAAGGTTATTGCCGCCAGATTACTAGGTGATATAGTCATTTTTGTTTTTGATGACAATGTTGAGCATATCCTTTTAAGTAGCAAGATGGAAGAGATTATCAACCTTATTAAAAATCAGTTTCATAAAAGGGATGGAATTGGGGTAGAAATAGGTATAGGGAGTATTGCTAAAAATATCGATGAGTTTAGTAGCTCCTACAACAAGGCTAGAATTGAGCTAAAAACTAAAATAACTCATCATGGCCTAGAGAATGAAGAAACTGGTGTATCTCAAGTTATCCAGAGTGAAATTGAGAATATGATTTCAGGTAAGATAATCAATGAGGACCTGAAGGGAGCTATGGAGAAAACCAAGGAATTGGTTGATGGGCTCTTTATCTCATCTGAAACTACTGATTTAACTATTATAAAGTCCAGTATCTTTGAAAGTCTGGTCAAGATTAGAGCAGAAGTACTATCCTTTGTGGACGTCCATGAGGATAACCTATCTAATGAAACCATTAAGTCAGAGCTCAGTATCTTGAAGACAATTAGCGATATCAATAACTATCTTAGCATCTTTAATAACAGATTAATGAATTTGGTATCTGAATATAAGAACACAAATAATATTGAAATTATAAATAAGGCCAAGGAATTTATAGATAGGAATTATATGAATGATATTAGGTTAGAGGATGTGGCTCAGGAAGTATCTATTAGCAGCTACTATTTTAGTAGACTATTTAAGAGGTATGAGGGTCTGAACTATATTCAATATCTAACAAAGGTTAGGATGGAAAAGGCTAAAAAGATGATTATCGAGGGCAAATATCAAATTAAGGAGATAGCTTTTGAGGTTGGTTATCTTGATCAGAATTATTTTTCAAGGGTGTTTAAAAAATATTTTGGAGAGTCTCCTTCAGAATTTGCCACAAACATCAAACAATACAAATTAGGAGGAATAAAATGAAAGAATTTTTAAATGATAATTTCTTGCTGGATAACGAGGTATCCGTTGAGTTATACCATAATCATGCAAAGAAAATGCCAATCTTTGATTACCATTGTCACTTGAGTCCCAAGGAAATAGCTGAGAACAAGAGGTATAAGAATATCACTGAGCTATGGTTGGGTGGAGACCACTATAAGTGGAGGGCCATGAGAAGTAATGGTATAGATGAAAAGTATATCACAGGAGATGCAACTGATTATGAAAAGTTTAAGGCTTGGACGAGCACAGTACCCTATTGTATAGGTAATCCCTTGTATCACTGGTCCCATCTAGAACTAAAGAGATACTTTGGAATTGACAGCATTATCAGTCCAGAGACTACTGATGAAATTTGGGAAAAAGCCAATGCCATGTTGCAGGAAGATGGATTTACAGCTAGGGAATTTCTTAAAAAATCCAATGTGAAGGTACTGGCTACAACTGATGATGCTATAGATAGTTTGGAATATCATAAGATGATTAGGGAAGATGAGAGCTTTGACATCAAGGTGCTTCCAGCCCTAAGACCAGATAAGGGTATCAATATAGAAAGGAATACCTTCCTTCCTTGGGTAGAAGCCCTAGGAGAAGTAGCAGGGGTAGAAATAAAATCATATAAAGACTTTATCAAGGCTTTAGAGCTTAGGGTTGATTTTTTCCATGAAGAAGGATGTAGGGTATCCGACCATGGGATAGATGATATCTTCTTTATGTTAGCCACTGATGAGGAAGTGGATGGCATCTTTAAAAAGGCCATGAAGGGCGAGGAGTTAAGTCCAGAAGAGGTTGAAAAATATAAGACCAAGACTCTGGTAAATTTAGGTAGGATGTATGCTGAAAGAGGTTGGGCTATGCAGCTTCATATAGGGGCCTTGAGAAATAACAATTCCCTGATGTTCAATAAATTAGGACCAGATTCAGGATTTGATTCTATCCAAGACCAGCATATTGCTAAAAAAGTATCCGCTTTACTGGATGAGCTGAACAAAGAATCCAAGCTACCAAAGACAATCTTGTATAATCTGAATGCTGCTGATAATGACATATTAGGTACCATGATTGGAAACTTCCAAGGTGATGGAATACCAGGAAAAATGCAATTTGGCTCTGGCTGGTGGTTCCATGACCAAAAAGATGGTATGATAAAGCAGATGACCTCTTTGGCAAACCTAGGCTTACTAAGAAGGTTTGTAGGTATGGTTACTGACTCTAGAAGTTTTCTATCCTATATAAGGCATGAGTATTTTAGAAGAATCCTATGTAATCTGATAGGAACCTGGGTAGCAAACGGAGAAGCCCCATATGATATGGACCTATTGGGTTCTATGGTTGAAGAGATATGTTATTATAATGCGCTAGAATATTTTGGGATAGAGGTATAAGACTAAGGTAATATTCTGAATATAAATCCTAAGAATATCTTTGTATAACCTATACAAAGATATTCTGTTTTATGCCTTTATAGTTTTTGAAAAGTGACTATATATGAATTGGAGGATTACATGAAGAAGAGATTACTGCCAATATTGGTATTACTTATAATATTATTTATATTGGCTTTTAGACCACTAGATATGGACTTAAATCAAGCTATAGTTTTATCATCCCTTATAGTTACTGTAGTATCATGGGTGGTAGGGTATCCAAACAAGATAATTGCTTCGGTATTTTTGCTGATTATGTTTATAATATTTGGAAATACGCCGGCTAGTAGGGTCTTACACTTTCCCTTATCACCAACCTTTATATTGATTATATTTTCCTTTATTTTTTCCCAGGGTATAATCAATAGTAATTTAGCAAGTAAGTTATTCCTACCCTTTATCAATAGATATGCTAGGAATATAAACCAATTTCTTATAACAATGCTAGTAACAGTAATAATAATGGTCTTTACTATACCCCAGTCCCATTCAAGAATAATACTCCTCAGCATAGTCTATTTGGAGTATTTTAATAGTATAGATTTACAGAAAGAAACCAGGGATGTGTTAATGTTCTCTTTATTTGCCTTTAATATAATAGTTCATGTCTTCTTTAAAAGAGGAGATATTGTATTAAATAATGGGATCCTAGCTGTTGCCAATGTTCAAATGAGTGAGCTTGAATGGATGAAGAATTTGCTAGTTCCTGGTTTTGCAATGACGGTCTTAGGCATGCTCTTATTTAAGCTAGCATTTAGAAAGGAGCTAAAACTATTCCAGGCCGGTGAATTAAGCCATGAGAAGATTGACTTAAATAGAGATGACAGAATCAATTTAAGCCTTATAATTCTTATAATATTACTATGGGCTACAGAGAGCATCCATAACCTAAGTCCAACCTTGGTATTGATAGCTGGAACTGTAGTAATGTATATCAGGGGAATCATAAGCTTTGAGGATGCAAAATCTGTTAATATAGAGCTCCTATTCTTCTTGACTGCTGCATTTTCAATTGGAAATGTAATGAGTGAAAGCGGTATAGCTGATAAGATATTTGGGAATCTGACAGGGCTGTTGGGAAGTGAGTTTAACTATACCTATATCCTAGTAATAGTCCTATCATCCATGATCCTACGAGTTTTCTTGGGGAGTAGTGTTACGACTATGTCAGTTGCTATACCAACCTTTATTTCACTTTCTGAAGGCATGGTAGAACCAGAAGTAATAATGTTTTTGGTATTTACCAGCATACTCACCTTTTATCTATTACCCTTCCATAATTCCCTCTTGGCTGTAGGGGAAGGAAGTTTTTATACCAATGAAATAGTCTTTAGGTTTGGTTTGTATACTATTTTGCTTACTCTAGTGTCAATATTTTGCTTTTTCATACCATGGTGGAAGTTAATAGGCTTATTCTAGATAAGATAATCCCTGGACAAGGATCTATTCAACCTGTCCAGGGATGTTTTAGTTAAAGTTAATTTTTAGGCCAGTTTTCTTAATAAGAAATTTTCCGAATTCCTTAGTATCATCTAGATTTAGCTCAGACTTTCTAATTATGTATCCTACATTGACGCCAGTAAATATAAAGTATCTCTTCCTATCCTCTGAGATATTTTTAATCTTTGAATATTTTATTTTTTCTTCACCCTTGGGTGTATTGATAGTAAAAAAATCATCGTAAAAGGACAACTTGATCTCAGAACCCTTTTCTTCATATTGTTTCCACATATTGGTTCCTATCTTTGCACTTTCTGAACCTAAGATCAAGACAAAGCCCATAACGATAAAGAGGGCAGGCAACAAGATATCCATGGTTTCTACTACTCCGCCACCAAGTATTATTATCTTAAGGCCTTGTAAAACCCTTAAAGTTCCAAAGAAGACGGCAATGATTCCAAAAATGGTAAAGAAAAGCTCAGTCATTTTTTGCCTTTCTTTTGTCTTTTCATCCTGATATAACATAGCCTTTGTAATGGCGATAAAATCGTATTTGTTATAGACCATAGTAGCATTATATTTCAATTAATCTACCCCCTAGTATTAAATAAATAACATATATATTTTATCATAGTTTGTGTAACATTTGTAATAAAAGGTTAAAAATAGCAGGAGTTTGGGTATTATATTTTCTTCTATAATAGATTATTTGTTGAAAGATGGGGAATAAGTAAAATAATATGGAGTAAGGATGATTATATGGAAAATATAGGAACTGATTATATAGTAGTAGTAGGCGGTACTAATGTGGATATTCAGGGGTTTCCCAAGGACAGACTAATTTTAAGGGACTCAAATATAGGCTCAGTAAAGGTATCTTTGGGCGGGGTGGCTAGAAATATAGCTGAGAATATTACACGGTTGGGTATAAACACCAAGCTAATCTCCATCATAGGAGATGATGGATATGGGCAAATAGTCTTAGAGCAATCCGGGAAGATTGGATTAGATCTAAGCAACACCATGATTTTAAAAGGTGAACCCACCTCTGTATACCTATCCATCCTGGATGAGAATGGTGATATGGAGTTGGCAATCTCCAGCATGGATATCTATGAGAGGATGGATATTGATTTCATCAAAGGATACAGGAAGCTAATAGAAAATTCCAGGCTTTGCATAATAGATACCAACCTACCCCATGATACCATAGCATATCTTGTGAGAAACTTTAAAGGAGTAGATTTTTTCCTAGACACTGTATCTACTGCCAAGACCAAAAGGGTTGTGGACTTGATTGGAAACTTTCATACTATAAAACCCAATAAGATTGAAGCGGAGATACTTACAGGTATAAAAATTCAAAACCAGGTTGATTTAGAAAAGGCTGCCAAGATCCTACATGAAAAAGGTGTTAAGAATGTCTTTATAAGCTTGGGTGAGGATGGGGTATTTTATAGTAATGGAAGAATAACTGGCCATAAAAAGCCACCCAAGATCAAGATTATAAATGCCACAGGGGCAGGTGATGCCTTTCTAGCAGCCCTGGCCTATGGTTACTACCACAATATGGGAATTGAGGAAACTGCTGAGTTAGCCATCTATGCATCAGTAGTAGCTTTATCACACCCAGACACTATTAATCCCAAAATGTCAATAGAAGAAATTAAATTAAGGATGGAGGAGAATAAGCTATGATAGAAAGATACTTAGAAATCAATCCAGAGGTGAAGGCTGCCCTGGATGAGAATAAGCCAGTGGTAGCTTTAGAATCTACCATAATATCTCATGGGATGCCCTATCCTAGGAATGTAGAAACTGCCCTCAATGTTGAAAAGATAATTAGGGAGAATGGCGCAATACCCGCTACCATTGCTATCTTAAAGGGTAAACTCAAGGTAGGACTTACAGAGGAAGAAATTGAATATCTAGGCAAGGCCCAAGAAAAGGTAATCAAAACATCCAGGAGGGATATACCCTTCATAGTGGCCAACAAGTTGGATGGAGCTACCACAGTAGCATCAACCATGATTATAGCAGCCCTAGCAGGTATCAAGGTATTTGCCACAGGGGGCATAGGTGGTGTCCATAGGGGGGCTGAAACCAGCTTTGATATATCTGCAGATTTACAAGAACTAGCCCAAACCAATATAGCTGTGGTATGTGCAGGGGCCAAGTCAATTTTAGATATTGGCCTTACCCTGGAATACCTTGAAACCATGGGGGTTCCTGTAATTGGTTATGGAACAGAAGAAATGCCCGCCTTCTATACCAGGAGGAGTGGATTTGGTGTGGACTATAGGATAGATAGTCCTGAGGAACTGGCAGCAACCATAAAAACAAAGTGGGATCTAGGATTAAAGGGTGGAGTGGTTGTGGCAAATCCTATTCCAGAAGAGCATGAAATAGACTATGACTTAATAAATAATGCCATAGAAGATGCCCTGGCTGAGGCTGATGCAAGGGGTATCAAGGGTAAGGAGAGCACCCCCTTCCTATTGGCCAAGGTGAAAGATATTACCAAGGGAGACAGTCTAGAGGCCAATATTAAGTTGGTTTATAACAACGCTAGGCTAGGGGCAAATCTAGCAGTTGAGCTATCAAAATTAAAATAGACTAGGAGAGATAGGGTTATTTCTAAGGAGTTTTATCTTATGAAATAGCCCTTTATTATTTGTGAAGTAGATTATGAAGCAGGAAAAATTTAACTCACTTAAAAGTTAAAAAGAAAAACAAAAATGGGTGTCAATAGTCTTTGAAAATGTCATATAAAACAGTTAATTTTATTCAATGAAAATGTCATTTTTCAAATAAAAAAATTATGAGTAAAACGCATTTATTCCACGATTCTATTGTCATAGGGTCCCTGTCCCCTCTGGAACTCCCGACTATAGCGGAAATAATCTTTGGTTAGGCGTATTTCCGCCTCAAGATGATACCAGAGGGGACTTCCCTATATCAATAGACTTTCGCGGCATAAAAGCTCATATAATTGTTGTTATGAACTTTAATATTAGTAAAAAAAGGTATAGGAAATTAACCCTTGAAAAAGGGCAAAAATAAATATATGATAATCATGAGAGTTTATCTCCTAAGCCCATGCTCTTGTTGAGTTGAATAGACCGTTTAATATCTCAAGTATTTCGGTATCAGTCTCCTCATATGATAATGTGTGGCTTACATTGGCTGGCTGTCTCCAAGGGTGCTCCTTTGCTGGGACAGCTTTTTCGTTTTGCTTATCCTTGATCTTATTTTGGTTTGTAACCACCTTCTTAGGCCTTTCCTCCAACAACTTAGTATCATAAACCACACCAGCATAGCAAGCCTTTATACCAATCTTAGAGCTTGTTAAAACCTGGATTTTAGCCTTTGGTATTGAAGATGCTTTCTTTCCGTGTTTGGTAAGTTGGTAGTATTGTCCGCCATAGGAGAATCCCGAGTCATTGATTATCGTACGATCTTCCTTAACACATAAAATATGATCAATATTAATATTTGAATCCAAATCCCTAAAAGCAGCTTCAGGATTTTCGGGTTCAACTCCAAACTTTTCATTATACTTATCTATAAATTCAGCCAAGAAAGCATTAGCGGCTTCCATTGTTTTAAAACCACGGATTTTAAACTCAACAGGGAGCCTGCTTTGAAGAGTACCCCAGAGTCTCTCAATTCTACCCTTAGCTTGTGGAGAATAAGCTTTAATAATATTAATCCCTAATTCATCCATAGCTCTACCAAATTGAGTTAAATTAACAGTCTTTCCCGCCAACTGATCCTCTGTAGATAATTTTCCATCATTGGGCGATATGAAAATAGTATGACGATCGCAATAAAGACTAGTTGGAATACCATGATTTTCAACTATCTGTCTAACTATCTCAAAATATCCTTCCATGCACTCATTAGGAGTAAAATATAGAGCAAGGATTTCACCAGTAGCATCATCTATTGCACCATGAAGATCAAAAGAAGTCTCTCCAATCAACCATTCGTGGGGTGAGGCATCAATTTGTACTAATATACCCTTTTGAGGTTTCCTTTTCCTTCTATGATGAGTTTTACGTTTACGATTTTTCTTAGGGCTTTTAATACCTGCTTTCGTTAATGTTCTATACACAGTAGGGTAACTTACTTTAATATTTTCATATTCTTCTAATAGCTCCTGAAAATGCATGAAATTGGCTTCCTTGTACTTATTTTGTTTTAATTCAATAATTTGATTTTCGACTTCATCTGAAATTGAATGCTTGGGTTTACGGCCTCTATTTTTATGAATAATGAACGAAGGTCCTTCTTCTATAACTCCCTTCTTTAACCTTGCAACTTGTCGTCCACTTATGCCTAAAACTTCAGCAGCCTCTTCAATAGTCATTACCATATCGATAGTCTTATTAATAATTTTAAGCCTATTAATTTCTTTTTGGGTAATATTATATATTTCCTTTCTCATACTGACATTTTATCAGAATAATTTTAATATGACATTATCATAGAATAACTACAATTAAAATTAAACAATATTTGACAAGACGAATATTTAGTGTTAAGATATATTGCAATAAAAATCTATAAAATTTAATAAAAAATCCTCATCCTTACAGGGTGAGGTAGAGGCGCGATATCTAAGAGTAATCATGTGGAGGACGGAATCCTATGAAGTATGGTGAAAGGAGCTATCGCCGAAGTCTTAGATACCAAAATCTAGGGCTGGGACTATACCGAATAGGCATAGTACTGTCATCATAGTATTGGCTCGATGCTATGATGGTGAGCTATCTCACAATGAGCAAGAAAGGGGAGAGGATTGTCTAGCTTTGAATATGAAAGCACCTGACAAACCTGTCAGGTGCTATATTTATGACCTAAGATAGGGATATAATTCATGGAACTCAAGGGAACAAAGATAAGGATTAACTAAGACAATGATTAATTATTTTGATAAGGAGAGATTGGAATGAGGAGAAATATATTGGTTTTAATTGCTATTATGATTTTAGCAATCGCATTAGTTGGTTGTGGAAATAATAATGATAATAATCAATCCAATGGAGGTTCAGATAAGGGAGAGGTTCTAAAGGTTGGTCTAGAAGCTGGATATCCACCATTTAACTGGACCCAAATGGATGATTCCAATGGGGCAGTTCCCATCAATGGTACTTCAGAATATGCTGGAGGATATGATGTTGAGATAGCCAAAAGGATAGCTGAAGGTTTAGGTAGGGAGTTAGTTATTGAAAAGATTGAATGGGATGGACTCCTACCAGCTATCGAATCAGGTATCATAGATGTAATAATAGCAGGGATGTCACCCACAGCTGATAGGGCAGAGGTAATAGATTTTACCGATAGGTACTATAAGTCAGACTTGGTAATGGTAGTAAGAAAGGGTGGTGGCTATGAGGATGCCAAATCCATCCATGACTTCAGCGGGGCCAAGATAACAGCCCAGCAGTCAACCTTCCACTATACTGTAATTGACCAAATAGATGGAGTTATCAAGGAAACAGCCATGTCAGACTTCCCAGCCATGAGGGTTGCTCTAGAATCTGGCATTATAGATGGATATGTTTCAGAGCGACCAGAAGGTATAAGTGCATCAGCTGCCAATGAAAATTTTGTAATGGTAGTATTTGAGGATGGATTTGAAGCAAGTGATGAAGATACAGCAGTAGCAGTTGGGGTTGCCAAGGGTAGTGAATTAACAGAAGAGATAAATAAGGTCCTTGCTGAAATATCAGAGGATGAGCGCCAAGAGATTATGGATCAGGCTATCATCAATCAGCCTGCAGGTCAATAAGATAAGGAAGTGTAGAAATGAGTTTGGAAATAGTTAAAGATATCTTAATAAAATATTGGCCCATGTTTCTTCGGGGGGCTGGTATTACATTATTCCTGGCGGTAGTTGGAACTACCGTAGGATTTATAATAGGGTTGGCTATCGGAGTCATCCGAACCATCCCCCTGCCAGAAATAGGACCTAAGAGGGTATTCTTAAAAATTGTAAATGGAATACTGGCAGCCTATATAGAATTCTTTAGGGGAACACCTATGATGGTTCAAGCCATGTTCTTTTTCTACGGAGTAGCAGGGGTATTTGGAGTACAACTGAATAAGCTCTTTGCCGGTACCTTCATTATTTCAATAAATACCGGGGCCTATATGGCGGAGATAGTCCGGGGAGGTATTGTCTCTGTAGACCCGGGACAGTATGAGGCAGCAGAAGCCCTAGGCATGAACCATTATCAGACCATGATAAATGTAATGTTGCCCCAGGTAATAAGGAATATCCTACCTGCCACGGGAAATGAATTTGTGGTTAATATTAAGGATTCATCTGTGCTAAATGTCATAAGTGTTACAGAACTATTTTTCCAAACCAGATCAGTTTCAGGAAGCACCTTTAGGTTTGCAGAGGCTTATTTTATAACCTGTATGATATATTTTGTAATGACCTTTACAGTTACTAAAATCCTAAGGTCCATTGAAGGTAAAATGGACGGACCTAAGAATTATAATATAATTGGAAACCAGATGCAGGTTGAAAGACCAGAGGACCTAGTTCGTAAACAAGACGACCATTGGCATGGGAATTAGGATAGAGGTGGAAGAATGGAAAGAATAATCGAAATTAAAAATCTAAATAAATCCTTTGGAGACAATGAGGTATTGAAGGATATTAACTTTCATGTCAACAAGGGTGAAGTGGTATCCATAATAGGCTCATCTGGCTCAGGGAAATCCACCCTGCTCCGTTGTATCAATCTATTGGAAAAGCCAAACGGGGGAGAAATCCTATATAAGGGAAAGAACATACTAGATTCCGACCATGATGTCTATGCCTATAGAGCTAAGTTGGGTATGGTATTTCAACAGTTCAATCTTTTTAACAACCACAATGCCTTGAGTAATTGTACCGTAAGCCAGATCAAGGTCCTTAAACGGTCTAAAGAAGAGGCGGAGACAATCGCTATGAAATACCTAAGGACAGTAGGTATGGAGCAATATATCAATGCCAGGCCAAGACAATTATCAGGTGGGCAGAAGCAGAGGGTGGCTATAGCAAGGGCCCTATCCATGGAACCAGATGTAATGCTCTTTGATGAACCAACATCAGCCCTGGACCCTGAAATGGTTGGGGAAGTATTAGCAGTTATGAAAGACCTGGCCAATACAGGTCTCACCATGTTAGTGGTAACCCATGAGATGGAGTTTGCCAGGGATGTTTCAGACAGGGTAGTCTTCATGGACAAGGGAGTAATTGCTGAAGAAGGCACACCTGAGCAGATCTTTAATAATCCTAAGGAAGAAAGGACCAAGGAGTTCTTAAGAAGAATCTTATCCTAGACGAACACCTTAAGTGTATTTTCAAATACATTTAAGGTGTTTTTTATGTAAATATCCATAATCTATGATACACTATATATGTAAGAATTATCAGACATCTTAAGCGGGGGGAAGGGAAATGGGATTTATCACCATAACGGTTTCGGGTCTTTTTTTTACCTTGAGTTCATATTTTGGAAAACTTGTAACCAATTCATCTGATATGTCAGGAATAATAGTCTCCTTTAGCAGGTTTCTAGTTGGGGCGACACTGATGCTGGTCTATATATTAGCTACTAGAAGGAGTTTTAAATCACCGGATTTTAAACCTGTCCTACTAAGGTCCATTTTTAATACGACTTCAATCATATGCTTATCAGCCTCATTGAAGTATACTACCATTACAAATGCCAATATGCTAAATATGCTCTATCCAGTCTTCATCATCCTACTAACACCTTATTATCTAAAGGAAAAGGTGGATAAAAGCAAGTATATATATTTGATTACAATAATGATAGGGACCTATATCTTGGTTGATCCCTACTTTGGAAGTATCAACAAGGGGGACGTCTTAAGTTTCGTATCCTCCATAGCTGCAGCCTTGAGTGTTCTTAACCTCACAAGGTCCTTGGAACACAATGAAGGCTACTTGGTTATCTTCTATGTCATGTTAATAGGAACCTTTATCAATATACCCTTTGTCTGGAAGGACCTTGCTAACTTTGAAATGGCCAGCCTTCTTAATGTATTTCTAGCAGGTTTGCTAGGATTTTTAGGGCAAATCCTCCTGACCCTGGGTTACAAGTACGTGGATTCAGCCACAGGAGCTCTTATATCCACCAGTAGAATCCTGATAGCCGCCCTAATTGGGGTAGTATTTTTAAATGAACCCTTTAATTTGGACATTGTCTTAGGCATTGTATTTATAGGTGGTTCCCTGGTAGGTTTAAGTGGATATTTTGACAAGGATAGAAAAGCGGCAGAGCACCAAGAATAGGATACTTTTAGTTATTAGAATTAGAACTAGGGTATATCAATAATAGGTACGAATTAAGTATAAGGAAAGTTAAGAAGAAGAGGAGGGATTTTATGGATTATAGGATTGAACAGGATACCATGGGTGAGGTGAGGGTACCTGCTAATAAATATTGGGGAGCTCAAACCCAAAGGAGCTCACAAAATTTTAGAATAGGCATAGAGAAGATGCCCATAGAAATAATCAGGGCCTTCAGTATATTGAAGAAGGCTGCAGCCATTACCAACTACAAACTGGGCAAGCTAGATGAAGATAAGATGAAAATCATAGCCCAGGTTTGTGACGAAATACATGAAGGAAAACTAGATGATAACTTCCCTTTGGTGGTCTGGCAAACGGGAAGTGGTACCCAAAGCAATATGAATGTTAATGAGGTAGTTGCAAATAGGGCCAACTCTATTTTAGGTGGAAAACTAGTCCATCCCAATGACCATGTAAATATGTCCCAAAGCTCCAATGATACTTTCCCAACTGCCATGAGTATATCAGCAGTCATGGAAATCGAGGGGAAACTCTTGCCAGCCCTAAGGCAGTTAAGGGAGACCTTTGAAAGATTGGAGAAGGAGAATGAAGGTATTATAAAAACAGGTAGGACCCACCTACAAGATGCTGTGCCTATTGCTTTTTCCCAGGAAATAAGCGCTTGGACCACCATGCTAATCAAGGGGGAGACGAGGATTAAGGAAGCCCTGGAAGGTCTTAGGGAATTGGCCTTGGGAGGAACAGCGGTGGGAACTGGCTTAAACGCCCATAAAGATTTTGGCAAGATGGTAGCTGAGGAGATATCCAGCTTAACTAAGACCAGGTTTGTAACTGCCGGCAACAAGTTCTACTCCTTGACCAGCAAGAGCGACTTGGATTATGCCCATGGGGCCTTGAAATCCCTGGCGGCAGATTTGATGAAGATAGCCAATGATGTAAGGTGGCTGGCCAGTGGTCCTAGATGTGGTATAGGGGAAATCACCATACCTGAAAATGAGCCAGGCAGCTCTATCATGCCAGGTAAGGTTAACCCGACCCAGTCAGAAGCCTTGACCATGGTTGCTGTCCAGGTCATGGCCAATGATGTAGCCATCAACCTGGGAGCATCCCAAGGGAACTTCCAGCTTAATGTCTTCATGCCCATGATGATCTATAACTTCTTACAATCCGTAAGATTGTTAAGGGATGCCATTATATCCTTTGATGAGCATTGTGCATCAGGAATCCTTCCAAATAAGGAAAAGATGAAGGAAAATCTGGATAAATCCCTGATGCTGGTAACGGCTTTAAATCCACATATAGGCTATGAAAAGGCAGCTGATATAGCTAAAACCGCCCACGCCAAGGGCTTGTCCTTAAAGGAGGCGGCAGTGGAGCTTGGATACCTAACGGAGGAAGAGTTCGAAGATATAGTAAGACCAGAAACCATGGTTTAATGGAAAAAAGTACTTGCAAAGCCCTTGCTTTAATGCTATACTCTACTAAAGCAAATTATTAAGGTGAGGACATGGATATTAGGCTGGTTTTAACTCTTGAATTGAATAACCATCATCATAGACCATAGGGGTTGTATTTTTGGACTTTAGGTTCATAGATACAAGCCCTAGTTTTCATGTAGTAATTAGGGCTTGGTCTATGAGGTAAATATTAAACCACATAGCTAAGCTATGTGGTTTATTTTATGACCTCACCTCATCTTAAATATCACCAAGACGTAGATAAATAATACATATGGGTAAATAATAAATGAGTTCTATAAATGGAGGGTTTATCATGCAATATAAGACCATAAGCGAGGAATTAGTTGCTTTAAAGTTTAGGAAATCCATAGAAAGGGAAATGGAGGAATACTTTGAATCCATGGGATACAAGATCATTGTACCAGACATGTTCCTTAGCTTTGATGATTTTCTACTATCCAAGGTCAGGCAAGATTCAGAGGAAACCGTAAAGGTATTAGGTGGAGATTCAAGGATATATATCCTAAGGCCTGATAGCACCACCAATATCTTGGGTAAAATATTCTCCAAATGGGAGGGTAAACCACCCCTCAAGGTCTACTATAACTCAAGAGTTTTTAAGAATACACCTAATGGAAATATCATGGAAAATCACCAGATGGGGGTTGAATCCCTGGGTGATAACCCCCAGGAGGCGGATTGGGAGATTCTGGCCATGGCTATCACCCTGATGGAAGGATTGAAGACCCCTTATGTTTTAGAATTAGGCTCCAGTAAATACCTGGATTCCTACCTAAAGGATTTAAGGATGGATAATAGGGATGAGCTTGAGATAAGGGGCCTGCTGGCTAAGAAAAGTAGGCATGAGTTAGAGGCAAAACTAGAGGGTCTAGGATTGGAGGACTCACTCCTAAGTGTAATCCTTGATATGGAGGGTAGTGTGGAGGAAGTTATCCAAAAGGCGAGAAGTAACTACCTTAATAAGGAGATGGAAGCATCATTAGATGCCCTGGAGAGTCTAACAGGCTTTTTAGACAAAAACAAGCTTCTAGCTGGAGTAGACCTAGATTTGTCCATGATACCAGACTTGGATTACTATGATGGGATAATCTTCAAGGGCTACTGCCAGGATACACCAAAAAAAGTCCTAAGTGGTGGCAGGTATGATAGATTGACACAAAAGTTTGGAGTTAGTGTTTCAGCAATAGGCTTTATGATTGATATGGATTTGGCAACCCAACTAAGGTATAGGGAGGGACGGTTATGAAGCAGGTAACCATAGCATTGGCCAAGGGAAGATTGGGAGAAAAGGGTCTGGAACTCTTTAAGAATACGGAGATGGAGATTATCAAGGACAAGAATTCAAGGAAGCTGGTGTTTGAAAACCAGGAGGAATCCATTACCTATATATTTGTAAAACCATCTGATGTAATAACCTATGTTGAAAAAGGAGTTGCTGACCTGGGCATAGTGGGTAAGGATATGATCCTTGAAGAGGACAAGGAAGTATATGAATTGATGGACCTTGACTATGGGAAATGCTACTTTGCTATAGCAGGCTTTAAGGACCAGACTACAGTAAAGAAAAATGATGTCCTTAGGATAGCCTCCAAATATCCAAACTATGTTAAAAGGATCTTTAAGGATAGGGGGCAGAGGGTAGAGGTTATAAAACTAGGTGGCTCCATAGAGCTGGCCCCGGTCATAGGCCTTAGTGACTTAATTGTGGATATTGTGGAGACGGGCAATACCCTAAGGGAAAATGGTCTAGTAGTTCTGGAAAAGCTAGACTCTATCAGTGCTAGATTGATAGCCAATAAGTCTAGTTATCGTCTGAAGAACAAGTCCATAAAGAGGATTCTAAAGATTATAGGAGGGGACCAATGATTCAAATTTACCAAGGTAAAAAGGATATAGATAAGATTGAAGGAATTCTAACCAGGACCCAAATGGACTCGCTAGAAGTCTTGGAAAGGGTGGATGAGATTTTAGAGGAAGTTAGGACCAGGGGAGATAAGGCTGTAGTGGAGTTTACTAGGATGTATGACGGACATCGCCTTGATAATCTGAGGGTTTCCAGGGAGGAGATTGAAGAGGCCAAGTCTAATATAGATATTAATCTAAAGAAGGCCCTTATCAAGGCCATAGACAATATCACTAGCTTTCATAAGAAGCAAGTTAGGGAGGATTACTTCATTAAAGAAGGAGAGGACATAGTCCTGGGCCAGCTGGTAAGTCCCATTGAGAGGGTGGGTATCTACATACCAGGAGGAACTGCATCCTACCCCTCTACTGTCATGATGAATGCCATCCCAGCAAAGCTTGCAGGAGTAGAGGAAATAATCATGGTGACTCCTGCTAACAAGGAGGGTAGGATAAGGGACTCTGTTTTAGTGGCAGCTGATTTATTAGGAGTCGACCATATCTATAAGGTGGGCGGGGCCCAGGCTATAGGAGCCCTCTGCTATGGAACTGAGACCATCCCCAAGGTGGATAAGATAGTTGGACCTGGAAATATATATGTAGCCATGGCCAAGAGGAAGGTTTCTGGCCTTGTGGGCATAGACATGATAGCAGGTCCCAGCGAGGTGGTCATCTTGGCTGAGGGTGGGGCCAATCCAGGCTATATAGCAGCAGACTTGATTGCTCAGGCGGAGCATGACACCCGGGCAGCAGCCTTAGTAATCACGGATTCCCATAAACTGGCCAAGAGAATCCAGGAGGAGGTAACCCTCCAGCTTAAGTCCCTAGAACGAAGTGAAATAGCCGAGAAGTCCCTATCAGAATATGGAGGCATAATAGTTACGGAGAATAGGGATGAGATTTTTGAAATTGCAAACAGGCTAGCACCTGAGCACCTGGAAATGCTAACCAAGGACATCTTCCAGGACTATAAGAAGATAAAGAATGCCGGTGCCATCTTTCTTGGGGAGTATACCCCTGAACCCGTAGGGGATTATTTTGCAGGACCCAACCATACCCTACCTACATCTAGAACTGCTCGGTTTTCATCTGCCCTAGGTGTGGATGATTTTTGTAAGAAGACTTCACTTCTCTACTATTCCAAGAAAGCCCTGAGGGAGGCTGCTCAGGATATAATAAATATAGCTACTGATGAGGGTTTGACTGGTCATGCCAACTCTATTAGAAAAAGAATGGAGGAATAAGATGCTGAAATATTTAAGGGAGGATATCAAGAAACTAAAGGCCTACAAGGTCAACAAGATAGATTATCAGATAAAACTAGATGCCAATGAAGGGATAGCCTGGCTAAATGGTTACAATAGGTATCCAGATGACAGCTGTAGTGAATTAAGGGAGAAACTAGCTAAGAACCTGGGGATGAAAAGGGAGGAAATCCTCATGGGAAATGGGTCTAGTGAGTTAATAGAGCTGGTGATGAAGGCCTACCTGGAGGCAGAGGAGCTGGTTATCAGCATTTCCCCAACCTTCAGCATGTACAAGATTTTTACCATAATCCATAAGGGTAATTATGAGGAGTATCCCTTGAAGGATATGACAAGCTTAGATGTAGAAGGCTTCATCGAATTTGTGCAATCTAAAAAGCCCAAGATAGTAATCCTAAGCAATCCCAACAATCCCACTGGAACCCTCATTCCTAAGGAAGATATTATAAAAATTGCCCAGGCCTGTGACTGCATGATAGTTCTTGATGAGGCCTATGTGGAATTTGCAGAGGAAGAGACCCTGGAGGAAGTTAGGCAATACAAGAACCTGATAGTTCTAAGGACCTTTTCCAAGGCTCTGGGATTGGCAGGTATCAGGCTGGGCTATATGATTGCAGACGCTGAGATAATCGACTACATAAATAGGGTGAGATCCCCCTATAATGTCAACTCCCTAACCCAAGCCACTGGATTAAGGGCCCTAGAAAATGAAGAAGAGCTTACAGGAAATGTAAGACTAATCAAGGAAGAAAGGGAAAGGGTAAGGACAAGGCTGGAGGAGATGGGCTATATTCCCCTACCTTCACAGGGAAACTTCCTCTTCTTCAAGGGGGAGGAAGGATTATATGCTGCCCTTGTCGAAAAGAAGGTATTAATAAGGGCCTATGGTGGGGACCTAAAGGGATACTATAGGTTGACCATTGGCACATCTGAGGAGAATGATATAGCCTTAGCTACCATGGAGGAGGTAAGAAATGAGACAGGCAAGGATAAGTAGGAATACACTGGAAACCAAGATTGAATTGAGTCTTAATCTGGATGGTTCAAGAGAGATTGAAGTTGATACAGGAGTAGGCTTCTTTGACCACATGTTAAGGGCCATGGCCTTCTATGCAGGATTTGACCTGGATGTCAAGTGTGAAGGAGACTTATATGTGGACTCCCACCATACTCTAGAGGATATAGGCTTGAGCATGGGTGCAGCCTTTAAGGAGGCTTTGGGTGATAAGAAGGGTATAAGGAGATTTTCTTCTACCATTACCCCCATGGATGAAAGTCTAGCCCTGGTGGCTATTGACATTTCCAACAGGGCCTTCTTGGTGGAGAACCTTAGCTTTTCTAGTGACAGGATAGGGACCATGGATACCCAGGATTTTAAGGAATTCTTCAGGGCCTTTGCCTTTTCAGCGGGGATTACCCTGCATATTGATTTGATGCGGGGGGAAAATGACCACCATAAGATAGAGGCAGTCTTTAAGGGACTGGGTAGGGCCTTAAGGGAGGCCGTAACCATAGAGGATAGCGGTGTAATAAGTACCAAGGGGGTTTTATAATGATAATTTATCCGGCCATAGACATAAAGGATAAGTCCTGTGTCCGTCTAAGACAGGGCTCCTATGATGATGTAACGGTATATGAAAGGGACCCAGTCAAGGTTGCCAAGACATGGGAGTCCATGGGGGCGGAAATTCTCCATATAGTAGATTTAGATGGGGCAAGGGACGGTATAAGGATAAACGAGGATGTAATAAGGAGGATAATAGAAAATGTAGATATCCCGGTCCAGGTGGGCGGAGGTATTAGGGATACTGCAGGAGTAGAGATCTATTTGAACATAGGGGCTTCCCATGTAATCATAGGAACGGCAGCCATCAAAAACCCCCCTTGGCTTAGGGAGATGATAGATAGCTATGGGGACAAAATTATAGTCTCCATCGATGCAAGGGATGGGTGGATAGCCACGGATGGTTGGGAGTCTATATCTAAGAAAAAGGCTTCTGACTATATCAAGGAACTTAAGGCTTATGGTCTTCAAAGAATTGTATATACCGACATAGCCAAGGATGGCATGCTTCTGGGACCTAACTTTAAAATCTATGAAGAGCTTAAGGATAGGGTAGATATAGAGGTTATTGCTTCAGGTGGGGTAACTAGCATAGATGATATAAGACGTTTAAGGGAACTTGGCCTTTACGGTGCTATTATAGGCAAGGCCCTTTATGATGGGAAGCTAGACTTGAGGGAGGTTCTAAGATGAAAAGACGAATCATAGCCTGCTTAGATGTAAGGGATGGTAGGGTTGTTAAGGGTAAGAAGTTTAAGGATATTACAGATGTAGATGACCCAGAGAGCCTGGCCAAATACTATTCTGATGCAGGAGCAGACGAATTGTGTTTCTATGATATATCTGCTTCCACAGAGTCAAGGACCATTTCCAAGGACTTTGTAGATAGGGTAGCCAGTAAGACAAGCATACCCTTTATGGTGGGCGGTGGAATCAGCACCATCGAAGATATCCAGGATATATTTAAAAGAGGGGCTAGTAAGGCTTCCATCAACTCAGCAGCTATCAAAAACCCAGAATTTATCAGGAAGGCCAGTGAAATCTTCGGGTCTGATAGGATTGTGGTAGCCATGGATGTGAAGAAGGTTGGAAAAAATAAGTGGCATGTATTTACAGCTGGAGGTAGGCAGGATACCGGCATCGATGCCCTAGAATGGGCCCAAGTCTGCGTTGGGCTCGGGGCTGGAGAGCTGGTTATCAATAGTATTGATTCAGATGGGATGAAGAAGGGATATGACATCCAACTACTGAAGGCAATCAAGGAAAGGGTAGAGGTACCCCTAGTGGCGTCTGGAGGAGCTGGTAGGATGGAGGACTTCTTAGAGGCTATTGTAGAGGCGGATGTAGAAGGAGTCCTGGCAGCCAGTGTCTTTCATTATAAGGAGATAGATATTGGAGAGTTAAAATCTTTTTTAAAGGATAAGGGAATAGAGGTGAGTCTATAATGGATGTAAAGTTTAATCAAGATGGCCTAGTACCTGCTATAGCCCAGGACGTGGGGACAGGAGAGGTCCTGATGCTAGCCTACATGAATGAAGAGGCCTTGAGGTTGACCAAGGAGACAGGTATAGCCCACTACTATTCCAGGTCCAGGCAGGCCTTGTGGAAGAAAGGGGAGACTTCTGGACATATCCAGGAAGTTAAGGGTATCTACTATGATTGTGATGGGGATGCTGTCCTGCTCAAGGTAAACCAAATCGGAGCAGCCTGCCATACTGGCAACTATTCCTGCTTTTTTAATGAAGAAAAAGGGTATAAGGATTTAAGCAATACCCTAAAGGATCTCTACAAGGTGATTATAGATAGGAAGAAGAATCCCCAGGAAGGATCCTATACCCAGTATCTCTTTGATAAAGGCATAGACAAGATTCTCAAAAAGATAGGAGAAGAGGCTGCTGAGGTAATAATAGGGGCAAAGAATGACAAGCAGGAGCTTATCTATGAGGCAAGCGACCTGATCTATCACCTAATAGTCCTACTAGTGAATGAGGGAGTTACACCTGCCGAGATAATGGAGGAGCTAAGGGGTAGAATGAAGTAAAGGAGAGGGTTTTATGGCATATTCAGACTACCATGTCCATACTAGGTTTTCACCGGATAGTCAAGCAGATATAGAAGAGTATATAGCCTTGGCAAAGAAACTAGGTCAAGAGCATATCATATTTACAGATCATAGGGAATTTGGAGCCCTGGACCCTAAGTTTAATATTCATATAGACTATGACGAATATATAATGCTTATGAAGGACTTAGAAGAAAAGCATCAGTTTAAAATAAAAGTTGGAGTAGAAATTGGCTACATGAAAAGCTATCTAGATGAGATACATGACTTTTTAAATAGGTATGACTTTGACTTTGTTATCGCTTCCATCCATTATGGTGATGAGGGAGACTTTTACCTAGGTAACTTCTTTGATGGTAAAACCAAGTATAAGGCCTATATGGACTACTTTGAATTAGTCCTTGATATGGTTGAGAATTTAAGGGACTACGATGTAGTGGGGCATCTAGACTATATACCTAGATATGGTCCCTATGAGGATAAGCACTATGACTATGGGGATTATAAGGATATAATCGATGAAATCTTAAAGGTAATTATTAAGAACAAGAAGGGGATAGAGGTAAACACATCAGGCTTAAGAAGCCCTTTAAATGTTACCTTCCCCAAGGATGAGGTCCTGTTGAGATATAAGGAGCTGGGGGGTAAGATCATTACAGTTGGCTCAGACTGCCATTTTGTGGATCATTATATGGCTAATGTCAAGGAAACAGCAAAAAAACTAGAAGCTATGGGCTTCCAGGTTAGAAAGTAAATTATCTCTTGAATTTTCAAGGATTATTTACAGATACTTTTCATGTTACAGAGCCTGAAATAAAGTAAAAATAAAGAATCTTTTTTCATTGAAAAAAGATTCTTTACTTATTTTACAATAATTTACTTATATATTAAAAAGTCAAATCTGCTAGGCCACCAAGGGATGTTTCCTTGTATTCATATTTTAAGTCATGCCCTGTCTTCCTCATGGTTTCCACTACCTGGTCAAAGGAGACCAGGTGCTTCCCATCAGTATATAGGGAATAGATAACAGAGTCAAGGGCCCTGACAGCTGCCTTAGCATTCCTTTCTATGCAGGGTACTTGTACATAGCCCCCTATGGGGTCACAGGTCAGTCCCAAGTGATGTTCTAGGGCCATTTCAGCAGCATATTCTATTTGTTCTATAAAACCACCTAGTAGGAAGGCTGCCATACCAGCTGCCATAGCGCAAGCTGACCCAATCTCAGCTTGACAACCACCTTCTGCTCCTGATATGGTTGCATTTTCCTTGATTATGTTTCCAATTAATCCTGCAATGGCTAATCCCTTTAGGACCTCTTCCTTGGGTAGGTCGTATTTTTCCTGCAAGGCATACAAGAGGCCAGGAATTACTCCTGCAGCCCCACAGGTTGGAGCTGTAACTACCCTACCACCACCGCCGTTTTCCTCTGATACAGCCAGGGTGTAGGCGAAGATCTTGCCCCTAAATGCATCAGGAGTGTTTTGTTTGGTTGCCTTACGGTAGATGGTTTGGGCCTTTCTAGGGTATTTTAAGTCTCCTGGGAGAATATCTGACTTGGAAAGTCCAGACCTCACTGAATCCTGCATAGCCTGCCAGATTTCATCTAAGTAGTCCCAGATTTCTTCACCCTCCATTTCAACCACATATTCCCAAAGTTCCTTATTATTGTCCTTACACCATTTCATAATATCCTCCATGGTGCTAAGGGAGTAGACATCTGAACCACCTCTTCTGGCCTGGCCTTCTTCCATGATGGTGCCACCCCCAACTGAAAAAACTAGCCATTCATCTATGAGCTTCCCATCTTCATTATAGGCAAAAAGCTTCATGGCATTAGTATGATAATCATGTATCACATCAGGCTTCCATACAATCTCTGTGGGTTGCGGTTTTAGGGTCTCGATTATAATCCAATCGGTGAGGTGTCCCTTACCAGTCAGGGCCAGTGATCCATAAAGCTCTGCCTTAAAACTGGCAGCAGCTTGATTTTTTTCCTTAAACTTCTTGGCTGCCCTTTCAGGTCCCATGGTGTGGGAGCTGGAAGGTCCATAGCCTATCTTAAATAATTCCTTTATAGAATCCATTTTTTCCTCCTCTTATCTATAAGAACACTTGTAAGTGCAGTATTTGATTCTGACAATTTTCAATTCTTCTTATTATATCATATTAATGTAAAAACCATGATAAAATTTTTATCATGGTTTTCATTGGTAATATCCTATATAGTTGGCTCTAATTTATTTCCGCTAATTTTATTTACAATTGTTGCTATGGCTGCGTCTCCTGTAACATTACAAGCAGTCCCGAAGCTATCCTGAGCTATATAAAGGGCTATCATTAAGGATAGCATAGGCTGGGAAAATCCTAACATGGATTCCAGTATGGCTAAAGCTGCCATAACAGCACCTCCTGGAACTCCCGGGGCTGCTACCATTACAACTCCCAACATCAGGATGAAGGGGAAGAGACCTAAGAAGTTCACTGCCTGACCATTTAGCATCATAATTGCCATAGAGCAAGACAGAAGGGTAATAGTACTACCAGATAGATGAATAGTAGCACATAAGGGAACTACAAAATCAGCTATGTCCTTCTTGACACCAATCTTATAAGTTTGCCTGACTGTTACCGGTATGGTTGCAGCAGAAGATTGGGTTCCTATTGCTGTAAAGTAGGCGGGCAGCATGGTTCCTAACATTTTTAGAGGGTTTTCTCCTGTAAAAGCCGCAGCTATTGAAAACTGAGTAAGAAGGGTAACCCAATGTAGTATCAGAATCATGATAAAGACCTTTGCAAATACGGATAGTATAGTAAACACTTGTCCTGTATAGGTCATATTGGCAAAAATACCTGCTATGTGGATGGGTAATAGGGGAATAATTCCCACTGTAATTAGCTTGTTAATTATCTCAGAAAACTCTCGGATTCCTTTTTTTAAGGTCTCACCCTTTATTACAGCTATACCCAGACCTAAAATAAAGGCCAGTAAGAGGGCTGTCATTACACCAAATGCAGGTGGCATTTCAACAGTGAACAAGGATCCTACCAAGGCTTCACCAGGGTCTGTTGCATTGAAGTTGATAGAACCAACATCTAAGAAACTAGGCAGGACCAGAGAGGCTACAAAATACGTTATGGTGCCGAACAAAACTGTTGAACCATAGGCCATACCTGCTGTAATTCCTAAGAGTTTACCTGCCTTTTCACCTAAATCACCAATTCCTGGTGCTACAAAGCCAATAATAATTAGGGGAATGACAAATCCTAGGAAGTTCCCAAAGATATCATTAAAAGTGGCTAAAATAGCTATAATAATTTCTGGTGCAAAGGAACCGATTAAGATACCAAATATAATTGCAATAATTAATCTAGGTAATAAACCTAATTTTTTCAAGACATCTCCTCCTATAATTTAGTTTAGTCAATTAATCATCCTGCAGTTTATTGTGATATCACAATAAACTAATAATTACATAATTATACCATTTGACTAAGAAAAAACAAGATGAAAAACCTCCCTCTTAATTAACAAGGGAGGTTTGCTTTAAGGCTCATCTATTAAAGTAGGCTATCTATATTTGTATAGTCTAGGTTGAAGGCCTTAGAAACTGCTGGATAGGTAATCTTACCCTGGACTACATTAGCCCCCTTTTTCAAGGCAGAATCTTCCTGAAGGGCCCTCTTCCATCCAAGGTTAGCAAGTTTTAAGGCATAGGGGAGGGTTACATTAGTAAGGGCCAAGGTGGATGTTTGTGGCACGGCCCCGGGGATATTCCCAACGGCATAGTGAATTACACCATGCTTAACGAAGGTTGGGTTTTCATGGGTTGTGGGTTTATCAATGGTAGCTACACAGCCCCCCTGGTCGATAGCCACGTCTACGATTACGCTACCTGGCTCCATCTCCTTAACCATATCTTCCGTAATAAGTTTAGGAGTCTTGGCACCTGGGATTAGAACCGCCCCAATTAGCAAGTCAGCTGTCTTTACAATTTGAGCCAAATTATAATTATTGGAGTAAAGGGTCTCAATCTTACCTAAAAACACCTCATTGAGGTAGGTTAACCTATCTATATTGATGTCCAAAACCGTGACCCTGGCTCCAAGACCTACAGCCCTTCTAAGTGCAGCAGTACCTACCACACCAGCCCCAACTATTACCACATGGGCAGGAGGGACGCCAGGAACTCCGTCCATTAACTTACCCTTGCCTCCATGGATCTTATCCAAGTAAATAGCCCCCTGTTGTACAGCCATCCTACCTCCTACTTCACTCATGGGGGTCAGTAGAGGTAAGGAACGATTAGGTAGCTCAACGGTTTCATAGGCAATTGCAATAGCTTTTGAATCCATCAGAGCCTTTGTAAGCTCAGGCTCATTGGCTAAGTGGAAGTAGGTGAAGATTACCAAACCCTCTTTAAAATAGGCATATTCTGATTTCAAGGGAGCCTTAACCTTGAGTATCATATCAGCTTCCTTCCAAACATCTGCTGGATCCTCCTTGATTTCAACACCCTGTTCCATATAGGATTTATCATCAAAACCAGATTCATAACCTGCATTAGTCTCCAGTAAAACCCTGTGACCAGCCCTTATTAGGGCATCTGCACCGGCAGGGGTTAAAGCAACTCTATTTTCTTGTGGTTTAAGCTCTTTTGGTACTCCAATAATCATAGATGATCCTCCTCTTTATATGCGCTTTAAAAATAATTAGTTATATATTAACACAATGCCAAATCATTTCCAATATTCTTAAGTATAATATGTCTAACATACCCCAATATGACCTAGATTATATAAAAAATTATTCAAATTCTACTTATTATGGTATAATGTATTAACAAAATAGGATTTTTCTTTCAAGAGGTGGCAATATGGAAAAGAGACTAAACAATATTGCATTAATACTAATAGATATAGTACTTATTAATCTTGCCTATCTGTTAGCCTTTTTTATTAGGTTTGAGGGCATAATAGATAGTCAATTTATGTCATACTTTCCAGTATATTTAAATAATGCAATATATATAACATTAATTAAATTGGGAACCTTCTATTATTTTAAGATGTATAAAACCATGTGGGTTTATGCCAGTGTAGCAGAGCTTTATGGCATAGCTACTGCTGTCCTAGTTTCTAATACGGGAGTCCTGAGCTTTTTGTTCATTAGACAAGCCAACCTACCCAGGTCTATCCATATCTTGACTACTTTAATAGATATGGCCTTGGTGGGAGGTCTACGATTTAGCTTTAGGGCCTTCGGGAAAAACCCAGTTCAAAACCTAATTAAGAAGGATGGAATGAAGAAGGTAATGATTATAGGAGCTGGAGATGCAGGAGCCATGGTTATTAGAGAATATAGAAACCATATCCAATTAAATTCAGAGCCTGTGGTCATTATTGATGATGATATCAAAAAGCAAGGCCAGGTTATCAATGGGGTACCTGTGGTAGGGGGGAGACAAAGCATTCTCTCCGCAGTGGAAAACTACCAGATAGATGAAATTGTAATAGCCATTCCTTCAGCCTCCAAAAGGGAGATTAGGGAAATCATAGACATTTGTAAGGAAACCAAGGCCAAACTAAAGATTTTGCCAGGATACTATGAGCTTATAGATGGCAAGATCAGCATAAAGGAAATAAGAGACGTAGATATATGCGATTTACTTGGAAGGGAAGAGATCAAGGTAGATTTAGAAGAAATCTCATCCTATGTAACCGGTAAGGTAGTAATGGTAACTGGTGGCGGAGGCTCTATAGGGTCAGAAATCTGCAGACAGATAGCAGGCTTTAACCCTAAGGAGTTAATCGTATTTGATATCTACGAAAACTCGGCCTATGACATCCAAAATGAATTAAAGAGAAACCATGCTGATCTGAATCTTAAGGTCTTGATTGGTTCCATTAGGGACAAGAAGAGGATAGATGAAATCTTTAAAAAGGAAAAACCCCAGGTTGTATTCCATGCTGCAGCCCATAAGCATGTACCCTTGATGGAGGATAGCCCCAAGGAAGCCATTAAGAACAATGTGTTTGGTACCTTGAACCTGGTACAAGCAGCAGACAGATATGGGGTTGAGAAGTTTGTGTTGATTTCCACAGATAAGGCCGTCAATCCTACAAATATAATGGGGGCAAGTAAGAGAATCTGTGAAATGATCATCCAATCCATAGATAGAAACTCCAAGACTGACTTTGTAGCCGTTAGGTTTGGAAATGTACTAGGAAGTAATGGTAGTGTAATACCCCTGTTTAAGAAACAGATAGAGGATGGGGGACCAGTAACAGTAACCCATGAGGATGTTATCAGGTACTTCATGACCATACCAGAGGCTGTTCAATTAGTAATTCAGGCAGGAGCTATGGCCAAGGGTGGAGAGATATTTATCCTTGACATGGGAGAGCCGGTTAAAATAATGGACTTAGCAAAGGATTTAATTAGGCTGTCAGGATTTGAGCCAGGGGTTGATATAGAGATAGAAGTTACAGGTTTAAGGCCAGGGGAAAAACTCTATGAAGAACTCCTTTTGGATGAGGAAGGTATAACTTCCACCAAACACGACAAGATACTTATTGGTAAACCAACCTTTACTGACTATAAATTACTCCTAAAATCCTTGAATGAGCTAGATCGTATCATGAAGGAAGAGGATGAAGAAGACCTAATAAACTATGTCAAGCATATGGTACCCACCTACAAGGATAATGACGAAGTAAATAATATGGTTAAGAATGAATATGCATAAAAATAGAAACCTCACAAGAATAGACTTGGGAGGTTTCTATTTTTACATCTTTTACATAATGATAGTCGTTGGACTTGGCAAGGGCTTGAATCACTACTGGAATTATGAATGTTATCAGCATAATAACCAAGAGTATTAATGCCATGGTACGTTTCAACCTATATCTCTCCTTTCCTAATACATACTAATTATACTATAATAAAATAAAATTTCATATTGCAAATTAGGCTTATTGGTTTATAATCTAGGTATGATTTGATTTGACATAGGTTTTTTAATGATATAAAATTATGAAGTTAAGGTAATGAAGGGGAGGGAAAAAGATGGAAACCAAATATATATTTGTTACAGGTGGAGTGGTTTCATCACTAGGTAAAGGAATTTCTGCTGCAAGTCTAGGTCAACTTTTGAAGAGTAGGGGCCTTAAGGTTACTATTCAAAAATTTGACCCTTATATAAATGTGGACCCGGGGACAATGAGTCCATATCAACACGGGGAAGTCTTTGTAACTGATGATGGAGCCCTTACTGATTTAGATTTGGGCCATTACGAAAGATTTATTGATGTAAGTCTTAACAGTAACAATAGTGTAACCACTGGTAAGATCTACTGGTCGGTATTGAATAAGGAGAGAAAGAGAGAATATGGAGGTAGCACCATCCAGGTTATCCCACATATTACCAATGAAATTAAGGAGAGAATCATTAGGACCTCCAAGGAAAGAGATGTGGATGTAGTAATTACTGAAATTGGTGGAACTGTGGGTGATATTGAATCATTGCCCTTTATAGAAGCCATTAGACAGATTAAATATGATGTGGGTAAAGAAAATGTCATATATATACATATGACCCTGGTACCCTATCTTAAGAAGAGTCGTGAGTTAAAGACCAAGCCTACCCAACATAGCGTTAAGGAGCTAAGGGGTCTGGGAATTCAACCGGACATCCTAATATGTAGGACTGAGAAGCCCCTTACCCAAGACTTAAAGGATAAGATTGCCCTATTCTGTGACTTGGACCCATCAGAAGTTATAGAAAATTATGATGCAGCCTCTATTTATGATATACCTATTATGTTGGAGGAACAGGGTTTAGCTGTAAAGGTAATCGAGCATTTAAATCTTGAATGTGAGGAGCTTGATTTAAGTCACTGGAACAAGCTTTTGGAAAAGATGAAGAATATTAGCGGGAAAGTCCATATTGCCCTGGTTGGCAAATATGTGGAGCTAAAGGATGCATATCTTTCCGTAGCAGAATCCCTCTTCCATGGGGGCTTGGAAAATGGGGTAGAAGTAGATGTTAAGTGGGTACAGTCTGCTGACTTGACAGATGAGAACTGTAAGGACTACCTAGAGGGTGTAGATGGTATCTTGGTGCCAGGTGGTTTTGGTGTTAGGGGTATAGAGGGTAAGATTTCTGCAATAAAATATGCCAGAGAAAACAAGATACCTTTCTTTGGTATCGCCATGGGCATGCAGTTAGCAGTTGTAGAATACGCAAGAAATGTTCTTGGCCTAGAAGGAGCCAACGGGACTGAATGGAATCCAGATACCCAATATCCTGTTATAGACCTCTTGCCTGAGCAAAAGGATGAAGAGGCATTAAACGGCAAGATGAGGCTAGGACTCTACCCATGTAAGATTGCTGAAGGAACCCTTGCCAAGGAAATTTATGGTGAAGAGATAATCTATGAAAGACATAGACACAGGTATGAGGTTAATAATGAATATGTAGATGACTTAATGGAACGTGGATTAGTAGTATCAGGCCTTTCTCCAGATGAGAGATTTGTCGAGATGATTGAGATAGGAGAACATCCATGGTTTGTTGGTGTAAACTTCCATCCAGAATATAAATCAAGACCTACTAATGCCCATCCCCTATTCAGGGAATTTATAAGGGCGGTTAAGGCAAGGACAAAGGAATAATCAATATAAGGCATTACTTTTTAGTGATGCCTTTTTCATTGGTAGATTCTGTCTGGAAAACCTCAAGTCAAACATATTTGGAATTAGGAGTCTTTTAGTGGTATAATATAGCTATAGAAAATAGAGGGGTGAGTGATTATGTTAGTGACAGGAAATGAACTATTATTACAAGCTCAGAAAAATAAGTATGCCATAGGAGCATTTAATGTAAACAACATGGAAATAATCCAAGCTATCATTAGTGCAGCAGAAGAGCTGAACTCCCCAGTTATCCTTCAAGCAAGCCAAGGTGGAATAAAATATGCAGGAATTGATTACATAGCAGGTTTAGGAAAGATAGCTGGAAGAAATGCCAATGTACCAGTAGCCTTACATCTTGACCATGGCACTGATTTTGACCAGGTTATGTTATGCTTAAGGCACGGATTTACCTCTGTAATGATAGATGGCTCAAGGTTTCCCTTGAAAGAAAATATAGAATTTACTAAAAGGGTAGTAGACATTGCCCATGCTGTAGGTGTTTCTGTTGAGGCTGAGTTGGGTAAGATAGGTGGTACAGAAGACCACATCACCGTAGATGAAAGAGAGGCTACTATGACAGACCCAGAAGAGGCTAGGATCTTTGTTGAAGAGACAGGAGTTGATTCTTTAGCCATAGCAGTGGGAACAGCCCATGGAGTGTATAGGGGAGAGCCCAAGATAGATTTTGATAGGATTAAGGCTATAAGGGAACTAGTAGATGTACCCTTGGTACTACATGGCTCTAGTGGGGTTCCAGAGGAGAGCCTTAGAAGGGCTATTTCCCTTGGAATAAGCAAGATAAACATCGATACAGATGTTAGGGCAACCTTTGCAAAAGGAGTAAAGGAATTCTTATTAGAAAACCCTGATGAAATAGACCCAAGAAAGATCCTAGGACCAGCTAGAAAGGCAATGAAGGAGGCTATCAAGAAAAAGATAGAGATATTTGGCTCAGTTGATAAGGCCTAAGGAGGGGTTTTATGAAGCTGTTTATAGATACTGCCAATGTTGATGAAATAAGGGAGATTAATGAGTTGGGAGTTATTTGTGGTGTAACTACCAACCCAAGCCTGATCGCAAAAGAGGGTAGGGTATTTGAAGAGGTGGTTAAGGAGATAGCAGATATTGTTGATGGTCCCATCAGCGCAGAGGTTATTTCCTTGGAAAAGGAGGGCATGTTGAAGGAGGCAAGGGAGCTTGCCAAGATCCACCCCAACATAGTCATCAAGGTTCCTATGACCAAGGAGGGTCTTAAGGCAGTTAAGGTTCTTTATAAGGAAGGAATCAAGACAAATGTAACCTTGATCTTCTCGGCTAACCAGGCTTTGTTGGCAGCTAGGGCAGGGGCCACTTATGTAAGTCCCTTTGTAGGTAGGTTAGATGATATAAGTAATCTAGGAATGGATATAATAGAAGATATAGTACAGATATTTGATATCCATGGAATAGATTCAGAAATCATAGCTGCAAGTATACGTCATCCCATTCATGTCTTGAATGCTGCAAAAGCTGGCTCACATATAGCGACTATTCCCTACAAGATATTTTTACAAATGATAGACCATCCACTTACCGATAAAGGTATAGATAGATTTATTAAAGATTGGAACAGTCTTAGGGAATAATCTTAGGATTGTTCCCTCTATTCTTTCGTGTTTGTCTAGTCGTCTTATAGATATTCCATATAAATTTCTAAATAATATAGAAAAATTATGTGTATCCCAGTTCATGGGAGTTTCGTGTTGTCTTAATACTAATTATAAATGGGGGTGCCAGAATGGATAGAAATTTGGTGTTAAATCTAGGTAGAGTTACGGAGGCTGCAGCCCTAGCCTGTGCTAAGTACCTGGGCAAGGGTGATAAGAACATGGCAGACCAGGCTGCAGTGGACGGTATGAGGAGGATGTTTGATACCCTTGATATTGATGGGGTTGTGGTAATTGGCGAAGGGGAAATGGATGAAGCCCCAATGCTTTATATTGGTGAAAAAATAGGTAGGGCTGGTGCTGACGATTTAAAGGTTGATATAGCTGTAGACCCTGTGGATGGTACAACCTCTGTTGCCAATGGATTACCCAATGCCATATCAGTGGTGGCGGTTGCTCCTAGGGGATGCCTGCTCCACGCACCAGACACCTATATGAAAAAGATAGCTGTTGGTCCAAGGGCTAAGGGGGTTATAGACATACATAAGTCTGCTTCAGAAAATATCAGAAATGTAGCAGAAGCCCTAGGTAAGTCTTTAGATGAAATAACGGTAGAGGTATTAGATAGACCTAGACATGATGAACTAATCAAGGAAATAAGGGCAACTGGGGCTAGGATTAAACTGGTAAGTGATGGTGACGTCCTAAGTGCTATTTCAACCTGCTTTGAATATACAGGTGTTGATATAACCATGGGAATTGGAGGAGCACCAGAAGGGGTTATAACTGCAGTTGCATTAAAATGTTTAGGCGGAGATTTCCAAGGTATACTAGCTCCCGCTAATGAAGAACATAGGGCTAGATGTATAGAGATGGGAGCTGAACTAGACAGGGTATATTACCTAGATGATTTAGCTAAGGGTAATAAGCTCTCTTTTGCTGCAACAGGAGTGTCCTATGGGGAATTACTAGATGGAGTCAAGTATATGAAGGACAATACTGCCAGTACCCATACCCTAATTTTAAGATCAGAAACAGGCACTATCAGGTTTATAAAATCAATTCATAAGTTGGATAAGAAACCAGATTACGCCAAATAATACAGGTGGTGATTTATTTGTATCAGCAGGAGTTAAAGGAAAAAAAGTTAGTGGAATTAAGGGAGATGGCTAAGGAAAGGGGGATACTACAACCCTACAAGTTTAAGAAGGATGAGTTGATTCAACTTCTATCTAAGATGCTGGAACATGAACCTATTGTCCAGGAAGAAGTTGATACAGCCAAGAAGATTGATATATCAGATATTGATTTAGGTGATTTGTCTGACAAGGCCACAGAGGAAATAGAGCAAATGGATGAGATAGAGTCAGCCCAAGGAATATTAGAGCTTCATTCAGATGGGTATGGGTTCTTACGAAGGGATAACTATCAATCAGGTGATGATGACATCTATATATCCCCTTCTCAGATAAGGAGATTTAGGCTTAAGACAGGTGACAAGATACTGGGAGTTACTAGACCACCTAAGGCGGGGGAAAAGTTTCAAGCCCTATTGTATGTCAAATCAGTAAATGGAATGGACCCGGAAACCGCCATTAAAAGGCCTGATTTTGATTCCCTTACACCAATCTATCCTAAGGAAAGGCTGGTTTTAGAAGCCAGCTCCAGTGGCTATGCCATGAGGATGATTGATTTAATCGCTCCCATTGGAAAGGGACAGCGAGGCATGGTAGTTTCTCCTCCTAAGGCAGGCAAGACAACCCTATTAAAGATGATAGCAAATTCTATTTCACTGAATCATCCTGAGGTTGAGTTGATTATACTCTTGATAGATGAAAGGCCAGAAGAAGTTACAGACATGAAGAGGTCTGTAAAAGGTGATGTGATTTATTCTACTTTTGACGAATTACCAAAAAATCACACTAAGGTTTCAGAAATAGTGCTTGAAAGGGCCAAGAGGCTGGTTGAGCATGGCAAGGATGTAGTAATTCTCTTAGATAGTATCACCCGCTTGGCTAGGGCCTATAATTTAACCATACCTGCTACAGGTAGGACCCTATCAGGTGGTCTGGATCCGGGAGCCCTTTATAGCCCTAAGAGGTTTTTTGGAGCTGCTAGAAATATTGAAGAGGGTGGCAGCCTGACAATTCTAGCCACAGCCTTAGTGGAAACTGGTAGTAGGATGGATGATATGATCTTTGAAGAATTTAAAGGGACTGGCAATATGGAGATTCATTTGGATAGAAGGCTATCTGAAAAAAGAATATTTCCAGCAATTGATATCATAAAGTCAGGAACTAGGAGGGAAGAACTTCTTCTTAACCAAAAAGAACTTGAAACAACTTGGGCCCTTAGAAAGGCTATGGGAAATGTTTCTACCCAAGAATTTACAGAAACCTTTATCAACAACCTGGTGAGAACCAAGACAAATGAAGAGTTTATAGAGGATATGAGAAATAAAATACTCTTTTAGTTGATAATAAAAAGATGATATGCTATAATCAAGTAGTTATAATGATGAAATCTAATTTAGATATATAGGTTTTGAAAAGAGGTGAAATAATGAAGGCGAATATTCATCCAAAGTACGTAGAGGCAACTGTAACCTGTGCATGCGGAAACACATTTAAGACTGGTTCAGTGAAGGAAGAATTAAGAGTAGAAATCTGCTCAGAATGTCATCCATTCTTTACAGGTAAACAAAAATTTATGGAACGTGGTGGCCGTGTAGAAAAATTCAAGAAGAAATACAATATGGATTAATTTCTTCATAGAACCTTAGGTTAGTTGCTGGTGCATCTAACCTTTTTTTATGACCTAACACAGTGAATGAGCATAGCGAATGAACTGATGTACCCTGGGGCACTCCCAAAATAAAGCCTACGGCGTAGATTAAGGTTGTACCCTGGGGCACTCCCTAACTGATGCCTACGGCGTAAATCAATGTTGTGGATTAGCTAGGATTCGTATCAGGGAAATGACCAAGTTTACTTTGGTTTTTATAAAGGGTATAATGGGTATCAATGATTATAGGTTAAAATCGAAAGAAGGTAGCAAATAAATGAACAAGCAAAAACCAATACTTAACCCCAAACATAGGACCACTATAGGTGGGCAGGCCTTGATTGAAGGCGTTATGATGAGGGGGCCTAAACAAATCGCTACAGCTGTTAGAAAACCTGACGGTGATATTGAAATAAAGACACAGGACTTAAACACCTTGGCCATGAGATATAGTTTTTTTAAACTACCCTTTATAAGGGGAATAGTAGGTATCATAGAGTCCATGATTATCGGAACTAGAGAGTTGATGTACTCAGCTAGCTTTTATGAAGAGGAAGAAACTGATAAGAAAAAGGAAGGATGGACCCAGAAGGTCTTCAAGGACAAGGCAGATGATGTAGAAATGGCATTTGCAGTTATAGTCTCCATTGTTCTAGGGCTGGGCATTTTCATGATTCTTCCAAGCTTCATTACCAACCTTTTTAAACAGGTATCAGATAATCATATAATCCTTAACCTCATTGAAGGGATTATAAGGGTACTTATATTTCTTATCTATGTAATTTGGATTTCTAAACTTGAGGACATAAGAAGGGTCTTTGAATATCACGGGGCCGAGCATAAATCAATTCATTGTTATGAAAATGATTTGGAACTTACAGTGGAGAATGTTAAGAAGTTTCCAATCCTACACGGAAGGTGTGGAACTAGTTTCCTATTTATGGTGATGATTGTAAGTATATTTGTCCTGTCCTTCTTTGGTTGGCCTAATCCTCTACAAAGGGTACTAGTTAGAATCAGTATGTTTCCTGTCATAGCTGGAATATCCTATGAGATAAATAGAATAATCGGTAGAAGCAGTTCCAAACTCTGCTATGCCCTATCCTATCCAGGCCTTATGGTTCAAAAACTTGCCACGGTAAGGGAACCTGATGATAAACAGATTGAGGTAGCCATCGCTGCCCTTAAAGTTGTTTTACCTGAGAGTAAGGAGGAGGACAAGTGGTAATCAATGATCTACTTGCCCGGGGGATGGCCTTAATCGAGGAAAGGGAGTATTCCAATCCTCGTTTGGAGGCAGTACTTGTCCTGGCACATCTCTTAGAGGTGGACAAAAGCTATATATATATCCATGGGGATAAGGAAGTCAGCAAGGATATAGAGCATGAATTTATGGGCATCATGGGAAAAAGAGCCAATGGACACCCCTTACAATACCTCTTAAATAGGGAGGACTTTATGGGGTTAAGCTTTTATATAGAAGAAGGTGTACTTATACCAAGGCCTGAAACAGAGCTTTTGGTAGAGTTTATTATAGATTATATATGCAAGGATTCGAGAGTTAATATACTGGATATTGGTGTAGGAAGTGGGGCTATATCCTTGAGCATAGCTAAGAATTGCCCTAATGCAAGGGTGATCGGAATAGATATAGGAGATACCCCCATTAAGGTAGCCAATATAAATAAGGAAAGCTTAGGAATAGAAAATGCCCTTTTTTACCAGGGGGATATGTTCGAGGCCTTAGAGAAAAACAAGATAGATAAAAGATTTCACATCATAGTATCCAACCCTCCATATATTAGGACTAAGGATTTGGAGGATTTACAGGTAGAAGTAAGAGACCATGAACCTCTACTTGCCCTAGACGGTGGATGTGATGGGCTGAACTTTTATAGACGGATTAGCAAGGAGGCTTCAAGATATCTTAAGGCTGATGGGATGTTAGCCTATGAGATTGGTTTCAACCAAGGAGAAGAGGTAAGGGATATTATGCTCCAGGAAGGATACAAGGATATATCCATCTTGAAGGATTATCAGGGGCATGACAGGATTGTTTATGGTTTTAAAAACTAAGGGAGGATTAATATGATTGTCTTGGTACAGCTATTTATTTCTTTCTTTAAAATTGGAGCCTTCAGTTTTGGTGGAGGTTATGCAATGCTACCCCTACTTGAAAAAGAGCTGGTCCAAAAACACCAATGGATAACTACAGCAGATTTTATAGATATTCTGGCTATATCTGAAATGACACCTGGGTCAATAGCTATTAATTCAGCTACATTTTTAGGTTACAATGTAGCTGGCATCCTGGGTGGGGCTATAGCTACTATTGCAGTAGTATTACCTTCTTTTATAGTCATCACCTTAATTTTTAGGTTTATAAATAAGTTTAAAAACTCACCCTATGTGGACTGGATATTCAGGGGTATCAGGCCAATTATCATGGGTCTGATAGGTGCAGCGGCAATCACTGTAGGCAAGACTAGTTTTATAGATTTCAAGGCTGTGCTATTGGCTCTACTAGTATTTTATTTGGTATCATTTAAGAAGCTCAACGCAATTTTGGGCATAGTCTTGGCGGGGGCTTTAGGAATAATCCTTTATTAGGAGGAAGCTATATGCTATGGAATATGTTTGTAACATTCTTTAAAATAGGGGCCTTTACCTTTGGTGGAGGATTTGCTATGATTCCTATCATACAGCAGGAGGTAGTTACTAATAACAATTGGATTAAGGACGAGGATTTTATAGATATAATCTCCATAGCCCAATCATCTCCAGGGCCTATAGCAATTAATTCCAGCATCTATGTTGGCTATAAGATTAAGGGTTTTCCCGGGGCTGTTATAGCAACCCTGGGTACAGTGCTTCCATCCTTTATTATTATCCTACTAATAGCAATCTTCTTCTTTGAATTTAATGACAATGTTATTGTTCAAAAAATTTTCTTGGGAGTTAGGCCAGCTGTAGTGGCCTTGATATTATCTGCCATATACAGTTTGTTGCGTAAATCCTATTTTAATCGAGCCCATTATTTGATTGCTCTGGCTACAACCCTAGTGATAGTAATTTTTGATATAAACCCAATATATATGATTATTTTGGGTATCATAATATCCGTAATTTATAATAAATATAAAAGATCCAGAAGCTTTGACGATTTTGATGAATAAGACCAAGATTCCAACAGATTTAGGGGGTTTACCATGTTAGAAAAGTTAGCATTTATAGAAAAAAAGTATAAGGAATTGACCAATAGGGCAATGGACCCAGAATTGGTCAAGGACATACAAGAGTATCAAAGAGTTATGAAAGAACATTCAGAACTTGAGCCCATTGTTAATAAGTATAGGGAGTATTCTTCCTATATGGATGAACTAGAAGGGGCCAAGGAGATGTTAAGTGAGAAGCTAGATGATGAAATGAAGGAAATGGTTAGGGAAGAAATTAAGGAGCTGGAAGATAATATTTCCCAGCTAGAAGAAGAAATAAAGATACTACTTATTCCTAAGGATCCTAATGACCATAAAAACGTAATTGTTGAAATCAGGGCAGGAGCAGGAGGAGATGAGGCTGCCCTATTTGCTGGTGTCCTCTTTAGGATGTACAGCATGTATGCTGAAAAGAATAATTGGAAGGTTGAATTGATGGACTCCAATGAAATCGGCATTGGAGGATACAAGGAAGTTATCTTTATGATAAAGGGTAAGGGGGCCTATAGCAGGCTCAAGTACGAATCAGGCGTACATAGGGTACAAAGGGTTCCTGAAACAGAATCCAGTGGAAGGATCCATACATCTACCTCAACAGTAGCCGTCCTACCTGAGGCCGAGGATGTGGACGTGGAAATAGATGAAAATGATTTAAAAATTGACATATATAGGTCTTCTGGGGCAGGGGGTCAGCACGTAAATACAACTGACTCTGCAGTCAGGATAACCCACTTACCAACTGGTATCGTAGTGGCCTGTCAGGATGAGAGAAGCCAGATTAAAAATAGGGAAAAGGCCATGAGAATACTAAAGACCAGAATTTATGACAAGATGCTTAGTGACCAGGCTGCAGAGATAGCAGCAGATAGGAGAAGTCAAGTAGGAACTGGAGACAGGTCTGAAAGGATTAGGACCTATAATTATCCCCAGGGTAGGGTAACCGACCATAGGATCAACTTAACCCTCCACAAGCTAGATGATATCTTAGATGGGGATTTAGATGAGATAATAGAAAGCCTAATAACAACAGATCAAGCAGAAAAACTTAAAGCACAATAAAGGGAGCCTAGCCTCTCTCTTTTTATGACCTAACACAGTGAATGAGCATAGCGAATGAACTGATGTACCCTGGGGCACTCCCAAATTGATGCCTACGGCGTAGATTAAGGTTGTACCCCGGGGCACTCCCTAACTGATGCCTACGGCGTAGACTAAGGTTGTACCCTGGGGTAATTCCAATAATTGTCTACTGCATTAATATTTATAAACCATTAAAGAGAGTGATAGTACATATGACAATGGAAACTAAGATTTTAAATATTGATAAAGATAATATAGATGAAGATTTAATTGGGCAGGCAGCAGATATCCTTAAAAGGGGTGGCATAGTAGCCTTTCCAACAGAAACCGTTTATGGACTTGGGGCCAATGGTCTAGATGAGGAGGCTGTTAAGAAGATCTATAAGGCCAAGGGTAGACCCAGCGACAACCCCCTCATACTCCACATAAGCTCTAAAGAGGAATTAAGTCCCCTAGTGAAAGAAATACCCCATAAGGCCAAGGCCTGTATGGAGAGATTCTGGCCAGGACCCTTGACCCTGGTCTTCAAGAAAAGCGACATAATACCAGACATCATAACAGGTGGATTAGATACAGTTGCTATCAGGATGCCTGACCATCCCATAGCCAAAAAGCTCATATCAAAATCTGGTCTACCAATAGCAGCCCCATCAGCTAATCTTTCAGGGAAGCCTAGCCCAACCAAGGCCAACCATGTAATAGAGGACATGATGGGTAAAATTGATATGATATTAGATGGAGGAGATACTGGGCTAGGTCTAGAGTCTACTGTTTTAGATTTATCTACAGAAGTTCCCACTATACTAAGGCCTGGAGGGGTAACACTAGAAGACTTAAAGGTCATCATCCCCAATGTAATCCAGGATAGTAGTATAACCAATAAGCAGGATACACCGAAATCCCCAGGGCAGAAATATAGGCATTATGCCCCCAAGGCAGACATGTTACTTTTTGTAGGAGATATAGACAAGGTAGTTGAAGAAATCAATAAAAGGACCAAGGACTTAAGAGAAAGCGGCAGAAAAGTTGGTATCATGGCAACTGAAGAGACAAGGAATAAGTACAAAGATGGGAAAATCCTAGTAGTAGGATCCAGGGAGGATAAGGAGACCATAGCCCACAACTTGTTCCATATTCTAAGGAGTTTTGATGAGGCTGAAGTGGATATAATATTAGCTGAAGGAGTTAGCCCTGACAACATCGGAATGGCTATCATGAATAGGATGGTTAAGGCTGCTAATGGAAATATCATTAGATTGTAAGGGGTGATGGAGTGAGAGTTTTATTTGTATGCACTGGAAACACCTGTAGAAGTCCTATGGCAGAGGGAATCCTAAAGGATATTGCCAGGGAAAAGAACTTAAATATAGAGGTAGAATCCGCAGGGATATTTGCCATGGATGGTGATACGGCAGCAGAGAATGCCATATCAGCCTTACGACAATATTTGATAGATATATCAGACCATAAATCTCAGAGAATTAGCAGGGAGCTGGTGGATGATGCGGACTTGATATTGGTTATGTCTAAGTCCCATAGAGATTCCCTAGTCATGAACTTCCCCCATATAGAGGATAAGGTTTTTTTACTCAATAAGTATGCCTTTAATGAAGATAGGGATATTATTGACCCCTATGGAGGGGATCTGGCAATTTATGAGAAAACCAGAGACGAGATCCTTAAGGCCCTTAGGCAGATTAAGTGGTAAGGTCCCATTAAAAGATAAAGGAGGCAAATTATGATTATAGGTATAGGAAGTGACCATGGTGGTTATGAATTAAAGGAAGGTATAAAAGAATACCTTGTTGGAGAAGGTATTCAGGTAGTTGATTTTGGAACTGATTCTTTGGAATCTGTTGATTATCCAGATTTTGCCAGGAAGGTTGCAGAGGCGGTTCTTAATAAGGAAGTTGATAGGGGAATCCTTATATGTGGTACAGGTATAGGAATTTCAATAGCTGCAAATAGGATTAAGGGAATAAGATGTGCCCTTTGCTCAGATACATTTTCAGCCAGGATGAGTAGGGAGCATAATGATGCCAACATCCTAGCAATGGGTGGCCGAGTAGTAGGCCTTGGCCTGGCTACAGATATTGTAAAGGCATTTATTACTTCAGAATTTGAAGGTGGAAGACACGAAAGAAGAATTAATAAAATTGATGTTATTAGCGACTAAACTATGATATAATTCTTAATAGCAAATTTACTTTAGGGGGAAGATAGATGAGCAAGGTAATAGAAATGGACCATCCTTTAATTAAACATAAACTCACTCTAATCAGAGATAAAAATACTGGTTCCAAGGAATTTAGGGAACTGGTATCAGAATTATCCATGTTAATGGGTTATGAAGTAACAAGAGATATGGAATTAGAAGAGATAGAGATAGAAACACCTTTAACCATTACCAAGTCCCAGGTTATCGCAGGTAAGAAGGTAGGGATTGTACCAATTTTAAGGGCAGGTCTAGGGATGGTTGATGGTATACTAAGTTTGATACCTACTGCTAAGGTTGGGCACGTTGGTCTATATAGAGACCCTGAAACATTACAACCAGTAGAATATTATTGCAAACTACCTAAGGATGTGGAAGAAAGAACCTTAATAGTTGTGGATCCCATGTTAGCCACTGGTGGTTCAGCGGTAGCAGCTATTGACTTTATAAAAAAGGAAGGGGCAAAACACATAAAATTTGTTTGCCTTGTAGCTGTACCTGAAGGAATTAAGGTTTTACAGGAAGCCCATCCAGACGTAGACATATATGTAGCAGCCATAGATGAAAGGCTTAACGAGGACGCCTATATAGTACCAGGTCTAGGAGATGCTGGAGACAGACTATTTGGAACAAAATAAAATAGAATAGGATTTTATGACCACTATTTACTAGTGGTCTTTTATTTTCCTTAAGAGTATAACACAGTCCCTTATATTGCCATTATTGCTTATAGGGAGTATATTATCACCAATATCGAGAAAACTAAAGTTAAGAACGGATTATAGAGATCTTAAGGAGAGAAATATTCATGGCAGCCTATATACTTCCATTTTTTATAACCTTTGTATTTACAACAATTTTTACCCCCTTGGTAAGAAGCCTGGCCTTGAGGGTAGGGGCCATAGATATACCCAAGGATGAAAGAAGAATCCATAAGAGACCCATGCCTCTTATGGGTGGTTTTGCCATATATCTGGGTATCCTCTTTTCATTTATCTTATTTTTGCCTATGGAAACCAGCCTCACATCCATCTTGTTAGGAGGAACTATTATCCTGGTATCAGGTATAATTGACGACATAAGGGGCCTTAAACCAATGTATAAAATCCTTTTCCAAGTGCTCGCAGGGCTGGTGATTATTTTTGGAGGTGTAAAAATAGATTTTATCAGCAATCCCTTTTCACAAAACTCCTCCCTCCTCTACCTAAGATGGTTATCCCTTCCTATTACCTTGTTTTGGACTATAGGTATTACCAATACTATCAATTTAATAGACGGCCTAGATGGTCTTGCTGCAGGTGTTTCCATGATAGCGAGTTTGTCCCTTATGCTGGTGGCCGAAAGACTGGGGCTTACAGATATAACCATCCTTTCCTCAATGGTGGCTGGAGCCTGTCTGGGCTTTTTACCCTACAATTTTAATCCTGCAAGAATCTTTATGGGAGATACTGGGGCCTTACTTTTAGGCTTTTTATTGGCTGCGATTTCCATAGAAGGAGTAATGAAAAGTGTTGCTACCATAGCCCTAGTAGTTCCAATTCTGATATTAGGGGTTCCCATATTTGACACCACCTATGCCATAATCAGAAGGCTCTTGAATGGGCAACCCGTTAGGATAGCTGACAAGAGCCATCTACATCATAGGCTATTGGCTAAGGGTTATAACCAAAGAAAAACAGTCCTCATACTATATGGTTTTTCACTTATCTTAGGCTGCTCCGCCATAATAGTCGCTATTAATAACAGCAACCAGGCAGTCTACTTGTCCATGCTGACCTTTATAATAGGAATCTCCTTTGCCTTCCGACTAGGAATATTTGCTAAAAAGTAGCATTTAATAGCCAACTCCACTTGCGATTATTGAAGATATCACTTTAATCTGATAAAATTTATATAATATTTATAACCATAGCACCATATGCAATCTTTAGTCTAAAGATTGCATAAAAAATAGATAAGGGAGTTGGCCATATGGATGAGATAAGATGGTACCAGAAAAGTATTGATGAAACTCTAAAGCAATTTAACATTGAAGCAGACATAGGGCTTAGTCAAAAAGATATCCCCAATTTAAGAGAAAAGTATGGCTTAAATGAATTGGTTGAAAAAAAGAAAACATCTATCCTAGAGATGTTTATTGACCAGTTCAAGGATTATATGATTGCAATATTGATAATTGCTAGTATTCTGTCATTTTTCATTGGTGAACCAGTTGATGCTATCGTTATCATTAGTATTGTTATTATCAATGCCTTTATTGGGGTTTTCCAGGAATATAAGGCCAATCAAGCCTTGGAAGCCTTAAAGAAGATGGCATCCCCTAATGCCCATGTAATCCGTGATGGTGAAATAAGTGTGATTCCCTCTCGAGAATTACTACCTGGGGATGTGGTCTTACTTAAAACAGGTGATTATGTACCTGCAGACGTTAGGATAATAGAATCAGTCAACCTCCAAATTGATGAGGCCGCCTTAACCGGAGAGTCAGTACCGGTAGATAAGGAGGTAGACCTTATCGATGAAGACCAGCTAGGTTTAGGCGACCAGAAGAATCTGGGTTTTATGAGTACCTTGATAACATATGGACATGGCAAGGGTGTTGTAATCAACACAGGAATGTCCACTATTATGGGTAAGATTGCCGAAATGATTCAGGAGGAGGAAGAGGGAGAAACTCCATTACAACAAAAATTAAATCAACTGGGTAAGTTCTTGGGTAACCTAACCCTGGCCGTCTGTGCCATTGTATTTGCCCTAGGTGTATTTAGAGGAGAGCCCCTCCTTGAAATGCTAATGACAGCTGTAAGTTTGGCTGTAGCAGCTATTCCTGAAGGCCTTCCAGCCATAGTAACCATAGTACTAGCCCTTGGTATGCAGCGTATGGTTAAACATAATTCCTTGATGAAGAAGCTACATGCAGTTGAAACTTTAGGTAGTACTTCAGTTATCTGCTCCGACAAGACTGGAACCTTAACACAAAACCAGATGACGGTAGTTGAAATGTATGTCCTTGATGCAGAAATCAAGGTTAGTGGAGAAGGCTATACTCCAGAGGGAACCATTAGCATCGGTAATAACCCAGTAAATCTAGAAGAAGAACCAGCCCTACAACGTTTAGTTGAGGTACAAGCCTTTTGTAATGACAGCCTCTTAGAATTTAAGGATGGTCAATGGCTTGCCATAGGTGACCCAACTGAGGGGGCTATGAGGGTTGTAGCTGAAAAGGCTGGCTATAAGTATGAGGAAATTACGGAAAAGAGTCCTCGTCTACAGGAGATACCCTTTGATTCAGCCCGTAAGCTGATGACAACCTTCCACAAGGTGGATGGGGCCTTTGTTTCCTACACCAAGGGAGCTCCTGATGTACTCTTGAACAGGGCATCATCAATTCTCCTACGTGACGGTTCAGTTGTACCTTTGACAGATGAATATCGTGAGAAGATCTTGGAGCAAAACAAGAAACTTGCCCAACAAGCCCTCAGGGTTTTAGGTACAGCATATAAGATTATCGATAAGGTACCAGAAAAACCAAGCTCAGAAAACGATGAGGTAGATTTGATATTCGTAGGTCTAATGGGTATGATAGACCCGCCAAGACCAGAAGTTGCAGACTCAATCAGGACTTGTAAGAAGGCGGGTATCCGGGTGGTAATGATTACAGGAGACTATAGGGATACTGCATCTGCAATCGCTAAGAGTATAGGAATAATCGAGTCTGATGACCAGGTCATGAATGGTGTTGAGATAGACGATTTAACCGACGAGGAACTTGCCCAGGTAATAAACAGAGTTAATGTGTTTGCTCGTGTTTCTCCTGAACACAAGGTAAGAATTGTACAAGCAGTCAAGGACAACCGAGAGATTGTAGCCATGACTGGAGACGGAGTCAACGACGCCCCAGCCTTGAAGAGGGCCAACATCGGAATTGCCATGGGAATTACTGGAACTGATGTTACCAAGGAAACAGCTGATATGATCCTCACTGATGATAATTTTTCCAGTATAGTTGAGGCTGTAGAAGAGGGACGAGTCATCTATAGTAATATTCGTAAGTTCGTCTTCTTCCTCCTATCATGTAATGTGGGTGAAGTAGCTATAGTATTCCTAGCCATGTTGTTTAACTGGCCAATTCCTTTGCTGCCTATCCACTTGCTTTGGATTAATCTGGTGACTGATGCCTTCCCAGCCCTGGCCTTGGGTACGGAGAAGAAGGAGCCTGGGCTTATGGAAGAGAAACCTCGTGATCCAGATGAGCCAATTATAGATAGGGGTATGATAGCCAATATCCTGGTTCAAAGTGGTGTTATGACGGCTGTTGTCCTGTTCTCATTCTATTATGCTATGCAAAGATTTGACCTTGATACAGCTAGGACCTATGCCTTTGCGACCATGATAACATCAGAGCTACTGAGAGCCTATGGGGCACGTTCAATCAAACACACCATAGTAAAACTTGGTGTATTCACAAATAAATATATGAATCTGGCAACTGTGGCATCTTTTGGTTTATTTGTTGTGGTATTAGCTGTTCCATTTTTGCGTGATATCTTCAACCTAGTTAGATTAGCAGCTACTGATTGGATATTAATCCTAGCCTTGGGCGCCTTAACCCTAATAGCAGGCGAAATTTTAAAGGTTCTTAGACCAAAAAAGTAAATTAAGGTAAATAATATCGTAATAAAAGGAAATCCTAATATTGGATTTCCTTTTTTGTAACCAGAGTTACCGATTGAGCCAATTCTCTAATATAAAATTTAGATGTGTGAAAATATTTTCAATGAGAGGAATACCAACATAATCCGACGAAATACAAGAATTTCCAACCTTTATTATCAAGGTGTAGTTATATTATATTCTTGAATTATTCTGATAATTTTGATAAGATAAAACTATGATTTATCAATCATAGCTTTTATTATGGGCCCTATATAAAATGACTAAAAGGTGGTGATAAAGTGGCAAAAGATGCTATAGAGGCAGTAAAGGAGGCAGAAGAACAAGGCCACAGGATTTTACAGGAGGCTACCCAGGCTTCTAGGGATTCAAAACGTGAGGCGGAGTTAACAGCTCAAAAGAAGTACATGGAGATCTTGGAAGAAGCCAACAGGGAGGCAGAAGCCTTAAGAGAAAAAGCATTAAAAGAAGGCGAAGAAATTTCAGCACCCTTGATTGAAACTGGCATTAAAGAAGCAGAAGAGATTATTGCATTGCCTGTTGCTGAATTAGATTTAGCTGCTAATATTATTATTGAGAGGATTGTGAGCGCAAATGGCAATAGTTAAAATGAGTAGTTTCAGCCTGCTTGCCTTTGAAGCAGAAAGGGACAACCTTCTCCATGAACTTCAAAAATTTGAATACGTACACTTTACAAATTTAGAAGAAGAAGAGGTACTATTGGATGAGAGTCTTCAACCTGTGAGTATCCCAGAAAGCGTAGTAGATGTTGATGAAGAGATTTCAAAGGTTAGATACTCTATCAATCAACTGTCTAAATATGCGGTTAAGGATTCAGGTATCAAGTCACTTATCGAAGGTAAAGATAACTATACCTTTAGTCAATTGGAAGAGAAGGCATTGTCTATTGACTATCATCCAACCTATGAAAGAATAAGACAGATTGCCTTGGAGACTGACAAAATAGAGCAAGAAATTTTGTCATTAACATCCAAGAAGGATGAACTTGCCAATTGGGAGGGCTTGGATTATCCTATTGGTAGTTTAGAGGGTTTTATTCAAACAGAGGTTGTTATGGGAACTATCCCTAAGAAATTCAAGGATGATTTTAATGAAGACCTATTGGATTTAGAGCTTACCTATGCAGAAATAATTAATGAGGATAAGGATGGTATTTACCTATTTGCCATAACAGCTAAGGAAGAGTATAGCAGGCTCTATGAAATATTGAGGAACTATGGCTTTACTACTGTAAGCCTAGATGCCCAAGGCTCACCTAAGGAAGAGATAAGCAATATAGGTGAGAGACTAGAAGTTTTGAAACTTGAAAAGAAAAAACATGAAGATCAAATAAGAGAACTGTCAAGTAATCTTGCTGAACTAGAGATAGTATATGAGTACTTAATGAATAAGAAGCTTAGAACAATGGCAACAGAAAATTTCCTAAAGACAGATAGTATCAATGTCATAAAGGGTTATATTCCCACTGACATGGAAGATGAATTCACCAAGGTTATAACAAACACCTTAGGTAGCGCATATTATCTTGAAATCAAGGATGCGGATAAGGACGATCCTGATGTTCCGATACTTCTTAAGAACTCTAAGTTCACCCAAGCATTTGAGTCACTGACAAGCATGTATGCCCTACCAAGATATAATGAAGTGGACCCGACTCCATTTCTAGCACCCTTCTATCTAGCCTTCTTTGGTATGATGGTGGCAGATGCAGGATATGGGTTACTGATGTTAATTGGAACTTTTATAGCATTAAAATTTGCTAATTTAACTGAGTCCCAAGAAAAGTTTATCAGATTTTTCCATTACTTAAGCTATTCAACCATAGCCTGGGGCTTATTCTTTGGTTCCTTCCTAGGAGGAATAGTACCACTTCCAGGAGTAATGGACCCAGCTGCCCAATACCAAGACCTATTAATAATGTCCATAGTATTTGGTGGGATCCATTTATTCTTTGCTCTAGGTATTCAAGCTTATGTGAATATTAGAGATAAGAAATACCTGGATGCCCTCTTTGATGTAGGTTTCTGGTACATGGCCTTGATGGGTGGTATCGTTTTTCTACTAACTATGGTCGTAGAGTTAAACCCTGTGGTAGCTACCATAGCTAAGTGGGTAATGATTGCGGGTATGGTGGGTATCGTACTAACAGGTGGAAGAGAGGCAGAAAGTGTAGGAGGTAAATTAGCCGCTGGAGCCTATGAATTATATGGTATTTCCAGTTATGTTGGTGATTTTGTATCCTATTCCAGGTTGATGGCACTAGGTCTATCAGGAGGCTTTATCGCTTCAGCTATCAATATGATGGTAGGTATGCTATCAAATAGCGGAATTATAGGGATATTACTTGGAGTTGTAGTATTTGTAGTAGGACAGTTATTCAATGTATTCTTATCATTTTTAGGAGCCTATGTCCATACAATAAGACTTACCTATGTAGAATTCTTTGGCAAGTTTTATGAGGGTGGAGGTAAGGCATTCCAAATGTTTAGAAGCAGTCCAAAATATATAAACTATAAATAATAAGTCAGGAGGAATTATAAATGAGTTTAACTGAATTAGCTATTCAAAATGGTGGAGTAGTATTTGCAGCGCTAGGTATGGCGGTAGCCGTAATATTTTCAGGTTTTGGTTCAGCCAAAGGTGTTGGAATTGTAGGGGAAGCAGCAGCTGGAGTTATTATTGAGGAACCTGAGAAGTTTGGTAAGTCATTAGTATTACAGTTGTTGCCAGGTACACAAGGTCTTTATGGATTTGTTATTGCCCTAATGGTCTTAGGACAATTAGATGTAAACATGTCCCTTGGCCATGGATTATATCTGTTTATGGCATGTCTTCCTGTTGGATTTGTTGGTTGGATATCAGCAATAGCTCAAGGTAAAACAGCTGTTGCAGGTATTGCAATACTTGCTAAAAATGAAGAACACTCAACTAAGGGTATTATCTATGCAGTAATGGTTGAGACTTATGCATTACTAGCTTTTGTAGTATCATTGATTCTTGTAAACTCAGTAAGCTTCTAAATATGTTAAGGATGTGAAGTAATGTCTAATTTGGAGAATCTAACGCAGAAAATAATAGATGATGCAAAAAAACGAGCAAGTATTATTTTGGAAGAAGCAGAAAAAGAGAATAAAGAAATAATCAATTCAAAAATAAATGAAGCAAATAAAGAAAAAGACAGAATAATTGAAAGAGCAACTGCAGAGGCCAATCTCTTGAAAGAGAGAGTTATTTCAAATGCTGAATTACAGGTAAGAAACCAAAAACTCAAGGCCAAACAAGAGGTTATTGAAAAGGTGTTTAATTTAGCTAAGGCCAAGCTTAAGGACATGAATGAAGATGATTTCTCTAATTACCTATCCAATACCTTAAAGACTATCAAGCTACGCGGAGATGAGGTCTTAATAATTCCAGAAAGAATGAAAAACAAGGTAGCTAGTCTAGACCTACCTATAAAAGTATCCATTGAGGAAACTGTAGAATCTGGATTCATAATACAAGGTAGTGATATTGTCCTTAACTATGATTTTGACTCTCTTGTAGATTATTATAGGGATGAGCTGGAAGCAGAAATAGCAAAGAGCCTCTTTAAAGAATAGGAGTGATTTTCATGGACAGGATGGATTATATCCAAGCTGTAACAAGAACCAGGGTCCTTGAAACAAGACTCCTTTCAAGGGCTATTGTCGAAAGAATGGTTGATGCCAAGGATATGGAAGAAGTAATCAAAATCCTTGGTGAAACTGAATATGCACACGCCACTATAGGCCTAACCAGATTTGAAGAATATGAAAAAATCCTATCTGCAGAGCTGAAGAGAGTCTATGATTTGATGTATGAGATGGCCAAGGACAAAATAGTTGTCGATTTATTGGCCCTAAAATACGACTATCATAATTTGAAAGCCTTAGTTAAAGAGAAGTACTTAAAAGAGGAACAGGATGATATATATATCCCTCTAGGTATTACAGATTTTTCTAAGATTAGAGAGGCTTATCTAACAGATGACCTCAGGGATATAGATCCAAAACTTAGAGATGCTTTAGAAACTGTAACTAAGGATTTTGAGGAAAATAAGGATCCTCAAAGAATAGACCTCTTGATGGATAATTTCTATTTCCAACACCTACATGGTATGGCTAAGGAAACAGAGATACCATTATTTATAAACTATGTAGAGGATTTAATTGATTTTACCAATATTAGGACCCTTCTCAGGGTCAGGAAGCAAAAGAAGGATATCAATTTCTTAGAGTTGGTTATATCTTCCTATGGTAATATTCCTAAGGAGGAAATACTTCTACTCATAAATGAGGATTTAGAAGTAATTAAAACCAAATTGAAAACTTATCGTACAGGAGAAGTACTAAAAAAGGGTTTAGAAACTTTTGAAAGAACAGATAGATTATCAGAGTTTGAGCAGGAGATGGATAATTATCTGATAGAGTTGATAAAACCTTCTTTAACCATAAATTTTGGACCAGAACCACTCTTTTCCTATGTTTTGGCAAAGGAAGCAGAGATTAAGATACTCCGAATAATTATGGTTTCTAAGCTTAACAAGCTTTCTCCAGATGCCATAAGGGAAAGGTTGCGTGATTTATATGTATAAGGTTGCTGTAGTAGGAGATAAGGACTCCATACTAGCTTTTAAAGCTTTAGGTGTTGATGTTTACTCAGTATATGATAAGGAAGAAGCCAGAAAGACTGTAGATACTATAGCAAGACAAAACTATGGTATTATCTTCATTACTGAGCAATTAGCTAGTTTAATACCTGATACCATTGAAAGGTACGACAATCAAATAATACCTGCGGTTATATTAATACCAAGTAATCAAGGCACCTTAAACATTGGAATGGATAGAATCAATAAGAATGTAGAAAAAGCCGTAGGATCAAATATTTTATAAGAAAGAGAGGGCTTATCTTGAAAGTAGGAAGAATAGTTAAGGTATCCGGTCCCCTAGTAGTAGCTGAGGGGATGGACCAAGCTAATGTTTATGACGTAGTACAAGTTTCGGATAATAAGCTCATCGGCGAAATTATAGAAATGAGAGGGGATAGAGCCTCGATTCAGGTATATGAAGAGACTACAGGTATAGGACCTGGAGAACCAGTATACACTACAGGTGAACCCCTATCAGTTGAGCTAGGACCTGGTCTTGTTACCAACATGTTTGATGGTATACAAAGACCCTTGGAATCATTAAGAGCTTTGGCGGGAGACTTCCTTGCAAGGGGAATTGAGCTTCCTGCATTAGATAGAGAGAAAAAATGGGAATTTAACCCCACGGTTAAGGTTGGAGACACTTTAAGTGAAGGAGATGTTATTGGAACTGTTCAGGAAACAGCAACTATCCTTCATAGGATCATGGTACCCGTTGGAATTTCTGGTAGGGTTAAATCCATTGAAAGCGGCGAATTCACAGTTTTAGACACTGTTTGTGTTCTAGAAGATGGTGAAAAGGAACATGAGCTTCAAATGATGCAAAAATGGCCAGTAAGAAAGGGCAGACCCTTTGTTAAGAAGTACAATCCTGAAGAGCCCCTAGTAACAGGTCAAAGGGTTATAGATACATTTTTCCCTGTAGCAAAAGGAGGAACAGCTGCAGTACCAGGACCCTTCGGTTCAGGAAAGACTGTAGTTCAACACCAACTTGCCAAGTGGGCAGATGCGGAAATCATAGTATATGTAGGTTGTGGAGAACGTGGTAATGAGATGACCGACGTTTTGATGGAATTCCCTGAAATCATAGACCCGAAAACAGGGGAATCCTTGATGCAGAGGACTGTACTGATTGCCAACACTTCAAACATGCCGGTAGCGGCTAGGGAGGCTTCTATTTATACAGGAATCACCATAGCAGAGTACTTCAGGGATATGGGATATTCAGTAGCCATTATGGCTGACTCCACATCCAGATGGGCAGAAGCCCTAAGAGAGATGTCTGGACGTCTTGAAGAGATGCCAGGAGATGAAGGTTATCCAGCATACCTAGCATCAAGGGCGGCCGCCTTCTATGAAAGGGCTGGTAAGGTACAATGTCTTGGTAGTGACGAAAGGCAAGGAGCCTTAACAGTAATAGGGGCGGTATCACCTCCGGGTGGAGATATTTCCGAGCCTGTATCCCAGGCGACCTTGAGAATAGTAAAGGTTTTCTGGGGCTTAAGTGCAAGCCTGGCCCATAGGAGACATTTCCCAGCAATAGACTGGCTGGATTCATATTCCCTATATCAAGACAAGGTAGATGAATGGTTTGATAGGAATGTAGATGAGGAATTCTCTAAGAATAGGGCAACTGCCATGGCTCTACTCCAAGAAGAATCAGGTCTTCAAGAGATCGTTAGACTTGTAGGTAGGGATTCCCTATCAGAGCCTGACCAATTAAAACTTGAAGCAGCCAAGTCCATTAGGGAGGACTATTTACAACAGAATGCCTTCCATGAGCAAGATACCTATGCTTCCTTGAAGAAGCAAAACCTAATGTTAAAGATGGTATTATCTTTCTATCATGAAGCTAAGAGGGCTTTGGATAATGGAGTTTACTTAGAAAAGATAGTAAATCTTGATGTAAGGAATAAGATAGCCAGGGCAAAATATTTAGTAGAAGAAGAAGTAGATCAAATAAACGACATTATACAAGAAATTAAGGACACTATGGACCAAGTCATAAGCGAAGGAGGTATCCTTGATGCTTAAAGAATATAAAACAGTACGAGAAGTAGTAGGTCCCTTGATGATGGTTGAAGGTGTAGAAGGGGTCAAATATGATGAATTAGTTGAAATCCAGTTACAGACTGGTGAGATTAGAAGGGGTAGGGTTTTGGAGCTGGATGGTGATAAGGCCATGGTACAGCTATTTGAAGGCTCTACTGGAATCAATATTAAGAACACAAAGGTTAGGTTTTTGGGTAAACCATTGGAATTAGGAGTATCCATAGATATGATAGGAAGGATCTTCGATGGATTGGGAAATCCCCAAGATGGTGGTTCTAATATTATCCCCGAAAAGAGGATGGATATCAATGGAGTACCTATGAACCCAGTTGCAAGGGACTATCCATCAGAATTTATTCAGACTGGAGTATCTGCAATCGATGGACTAAACACCCTGGTAAGGGGTCAAAAGCTACCCATCTTCTCCGGTTCAGGACTTCCCCATGCTGACCTAGCAGCCCAAATTGCCAGACAGGCCAGGGTGCTTGGTGAAGGTGACAAGTTTGCTGTAGTATTTGCTGCCATGGGTATCACCTTCGAAGAGGCCCAATTCTTTATAGATGATTTCACCAAAACTGGAGCCATAGACAGGGCGGTATTATTTATAAACCTAGCAGATGACCCTGCCATCGAAAGAATTGCAACACCACGTATGGCCTTGACAGCAGCAGAATACTTAGCCTACGAAAAGGATATGCACGTATTGGTTATCATGACTGACCTAACCAACTATGCTGAGGCCCTAAGGGAAACATCAGCAGCCAGAAAGGAAGTTCCTGGTAGAAGGGGTTATCCAGGTTATCTCTATACTGACTTGGCAACCATTTATGAAAGGGCTGGTAGGATAAAGGGTAGAAAAGGTTCAATAACCCAAATACCAATACTTACCATGCCAGAGGATGACATAACCCATCCAATACCTGACCTTACTGGATATATAACTGAAGGCCAGATTATCCTATCCAGGGATCTATATAGACAGGGTATAGAGCCACCTATAAATGTTCTACCATCCCTATCCAGGTTAAAGGACAAGGGAATTGGAGAAGGTAAAACTAGAGAAGACCATGCAGACACTATGAACCAGTTGTTTGCAGCTTATGCTACAGGTAAGGAGGCTAAGGAACTAGCAGTAATTTTGGGAGAATCAGCCCTATCAGAAACTGACAGAGCCTTTGCGAACTTTGCTGATGCCTTTGAACAAAGGTATATAAATCAAGGCTACTATAATAATAGGGAAATAGAGGCTACCTTAGATTTAGGCTGGGAGCTATTGAAGATTCTACCAAGGGTAGAGCTTAAGAGAATCAGAGATGAGTATCTAGAGAAGTATCTACCAGTGGATACTGAAGGAGTTGAAGACTAGTGGCTTTACTAAATGTAAAACCCACTCGTATGGAGCTCACCAGACTAAAGAAAAGACTAGCCACTGCTACTAGAGGACACAAGCTCCTAAAGGATAAGCAAGACGAGCTCATGCGACGGTTCATCGAAAATATTAGGAAAAACAAAGAGCTAAGGCTTCAAGTAGAAAACGAACTAGAAGATGCCTTACGTGAATTTCTCTTGGCCAGCGCAGTGATGTCGCCTGAATTTATGGAACAAGCAGTTTTATATCCAAAGGAAAACATCACAGTCGATATAAAGAAGAAAAACATAATGAGTGTCTATGTTCCTGTAATGACCTTTATCAGGGAGTTGGAAGATGATGAAGGCAGCATCTATCCATATGGTTTTGCCCAAACTTCTTCAGAATTAGATGATGCTATTTCAAAATTGTACAAGATCATGTCAAAACTATTGGAACTAGCAGAAATTGAAAAGGCCTGCCAATTAATGGCGGATGAAATAGAAAAGACTAGAAGAAGAGTAAATGCATTGGAATACAGAACCATACCTGACCTTGAGGAGACCATTAGGTTTATCAGGATGAAACTTGATGAGTCTGAAAGAAGTACCATTGTCAGGTTGATGAAGGTTAAGGATATACTGGAAGCTAAGGCTTAACAAGTAAAATTTATAAATATGAGGTATAAAAAGTACCCTTCCTTGGTAATACTTTTACTATAAGGAAAGGGTACTTTTTCTTGCAATGTTTTGTCCCCCTTTACATTCTGGAGAAAGTCTCTTTCCTTCAAAATTAAAAGGAGGAAAACAAATGAAAAAGTTTATACTGTTTGCACTTATACTAGTTTTATTAATAATACCCTTGGGAAGCAGGGCAGAACCAAAAACCAGCGAACTGGATGTCCTATACTCAATTATGGATGACTTAGGGGGAGATGTAAGGGAAGAGGACCTAGTATTCAATGGAATTATCCTAGATAAGTTTATTGGACAAGATGAGATGGAAGACCTAGGGGAGACGATTAAATCTCAACTGAACCTAGTAGGCATAGAGGTGGACCCCTTTATAGAAGGTGACTATAATGAGGACTATTATACTAAGGAGGTAATATTTGAAGAGGACTTTAACCAAATATGTTATATAGGCAAGGATAAGGACGAAAATCACATAGCTATTATTATAAACTCCTTTACTGACCAAGAGGAATTAATTGGAGATACCTATCTGTATATAAATGTAATAAAATATGGTGATTTTTCCGAAAAGAATGATATAATAGAAGAGGTGAAAACTATTTATAGTAACTACAACTGTAAGGTTGAAATTACCTCTTGCTTAATAGGTGAAATTTCTAGCAATATCGATTATAATAAGATGGAAGAAGAAATCAAGAAGGCTCTAGCTAAGGTTAGGGCTAATATAATTGAAGAATTTTCAGATGGAAACTTGATTTCTTATACAGTTCATACACCATATATCAAGGAGCATATAAAGATAGGTAAGGACAGGACAAATTTAAATTTAGCTATCAGACAGAGTGACTTAGACGGGAAAATATATATATGGTTAGGTACACCTATCATCACAGTTGGTTATTAAAAGGAGGGTAACAATTTGGAAATTATCTTGGTGGAGAAAAGTCCTCCATTAAAGGGGAAGGTTAGAATAAATGGTGCAAAGAATTCTGCACTTCCGATATTAGCGGCATCATTGTTAGGGACAGAAGACATAATACTTGAAGATGTACCTAGGATCAAAGACGTTGAAATAATGTGTGAAGTACTTCGCTCCCTTGGAGCCAAGGTTGAAGTATTAGATGAAGGACTAATAAAAATTAATTCTAAGGATTTGAATAACCACGTTACTAGATATGATTTAATGAATAAGATGAGGGCATCCCTCTTGGTTATGGGTCCCTTATTGGCTAGATTAGGTAAGAGCAAGAGCTCCTTACCAGGTGGTTGTGCCATCGGAACCAGACCCATAGATTTACATTTAAAGGGCTTCAAGGCTTTAGGAGCAAATATAGAAACAGAGCATGGTAATATTGAAGCCTATACAGACAAGCTTATAGGTGACAAGATCTACTTAGACTTCCCATCAGTAGGGGCAACTGAGAACATCATGATGGCAGCCACAATGGCAGAGGGCGAGACCATCATAGATAATGCTGCCATGGAGCCTGAGATCGTTGACTTACAAAATTTCTTAAATAAACTTGGAGCAGACATCAGAGGAGCTGGTACCTCAACTATTAAGATCAAGGGTGTAGAAAAACTAGGTGGAGGTAGCCATCAAATTATACCAGACAGGATAGAGGCAGGCACCTTTATGGTGGCGGCAGCTATAACTGGTGGAGATGTCATTGTTGACAACGTAATAAGCAGCCATATTAAGCCTGTAATAGCCAAGCTGAAGGAAGTAGGAGTAGAGGTTATAGAAAATGGAGATAGTGTCAGGGTTATAGGTACTAATAATCCAAAGGCTGTAGACATTAAAACCCTTCCCTATCCAGGATTTCCTACTGACATGGCAGCTCAATTTATGGCCCTGTTAACCACCTGCAAGGGTAGTAGTGTAGTTATAGAGACGGTATTTGAAAATAGGTTTATGCATGTTGATGAATTAAAGAGAATGGGTGCTGACATCAAGATAGACGGAAAATCAGCCATCGTAAGAGGGGTTGATCAGCTAACAGGAGCCAAGGTTAAGGCATCTGACCTTAGGGCAGGAGCAGCTTTAATACTTGCAGGCCTAGTGGCAGATGGAGAAACTGAAGTAGGAAATATCTATCATATAGATAGGGGATATGTGGATATAGAGGGTAGACTAGTAAACCTAGGAGCAAGAATAAGTAGAAAAATTGTAGAAGAAGAATAGATTTGTAAGAGAGCCTTGTGTTTACTCCAACCTCTCCAAGGGGTTGGATAGACGAAGGTTTATTGACTTTAAACACCAGGGATAAGACCTGGTGTTTTTTCAAGAAAATCACTGAGAATGACTATCAATATCATTGACAAGGAACTTTACCCCATGGTATAATTTTGAAAGTAAGATATCTATCTTAAACTACATATATAAACGACTATATTACTAACAAGTATTGAGGGAGGAGTTGCAATGACCATATATAATTTGGATAAAGAGGATAGATGTAGGATTATCTCAATACCAAATATAAGCCTACTGGAATCCCTAGGCATAAGGGAAGGCGTTGCTGTAAAAGTTAAAAACAAGCAACCGCTGGGAGGACCAGTTGTATTACAGACCGGAAATAGAAATATTGCAATAGGCAAGAGAATAGCCAAGCAAATAATTGTGGAGGCGTTATAGATGAGCAGACAATGTACATCAGAATCTTCACAAACTATAGGTCAAGACAAGAAAATATTACTTATGGGAAATCCCAATGTTGGAAAGAGTGTTATCTTTCACAAGTTAACAGGGATGGACGTAGAAATCTCTAATTATGCAGGTACTACAGTTGGATTTACGAAATCCAAGATAAAACTAGGAGATGTAGAAATTGATTTTATAGATGTCCCTGGCACATATTCACTAGAATCAGTATCAGAAGCTGAAGATGTAGCCGTTAAGTTTCTGGAATCTAACCCTACTGCTATAGTATGTGTTTTGGATTCTACTTATTTGGAAAGAAACTTAAAACTAGCCCTTGATATACAGAGATATAATATTCCCATGATCTTTGTCTTAAATCTTCTTGACGTAGCTGAAAGACAGGGGATACATATAGATGTTGATTTATTGGAGCAGGAGTTAGGGGCGAAGGTAATTCCTGCGGTTGCAGTTAAAGATGAAGGAATCCATAGGATTCGTGAAGAATTAGCCAAGATTTTAGAAGATGGGGAAGGCTTAGAGGGAAAAAGTCCAGAAGGGGACAGGCCTTCAAGTAAAGAGTTATGGGATAGGGCCGCTGCTATAACTAGCAAGGTTCAATCCACCTCAAAGGTAGAAAAGAGCCTTCTGGAAAGATTAGGGGAAAAGACCATTCAACCTTGGCCTGGTATACCTATAGCTATTCTTGTTTTACTCTTGGCCTTAGGTGTAGTAGTAGGTCTAGGTAAGGGGATGAGGGCCTTGGTCTTATTACCCTTTATAGATGATGTATACACTCCATTTATAACTAATCTAATATCTAACTTTATAGGGCCTGGAATGTTGAGAAATATCCTGGTTGGTGAATATGGCTTCTTGATAAAGGCTATAGAATGGCCCTTTGCCCTTATACTTCCCTATGTATTCTTATTCTATGTGGTTATTTCCTTCCTGGAAGACTCGGGATATCTACCAAGAATAGGGGTACTAATGGATGCTGTCCTCAATAGGCTGGGAATCCAAGGTGGAAGCATGATACCTATTCTCCTGGGTTATGGTTGTGCAGTGCCTGCCATTATCAGTACCAGGTCTGCCACCACTAAGAAGGAAAGGCTTATAGTAACCTTATTGATCTCCTTTGCTGTTCCCTGCGTCTCGCAGACAGCCGCCTTTATAAGCCTTCTAGGAGACTATTCCATGCTAATGCTGATAGCTGTCTTTTTAACATCGTTTATAGTAATGTTTGTAGTATCAAGGATAGGAGACAAGGTTATAAAGGGTAAGACTGACCCCTTGGTCATAGAGATTCCTAATCTACTCTTACCTGAAAGAAAATCCTATTTTAGGAAGTTAAAGATGCGTATGAGGCATTTCTTCCTAGATGCTGAAGGTCCTATGCTGATGGGGGTTATAATAGCTGCCCTAGTTATAGAAACCGGGCTAATGAATCAGATAGGAAAACTCATTGAGCCTCTAGTAGTAGGCTGGTTGGGTCTTCCAAAAGAAGCCAGCTTGTCCTTGATCCTAGGAATTATTAGGAGGGAATTGGCAGTACTACCCCTACTTGAAATGAATCTTAATGGGCTTCAAATGTTTGTAGGCTCCATTGTAGCACTTTTCTACCTACCCTGTATTTCAGTATTTGCAATCTTGATTCAAGAATTCGACACTAAATTTGCAGTGGTAGTAGCCCTATCCACCATAGTAGCAGCCTTCTTCTTTGGAGGACTGGTAAATCATATAGGCCTATTATTCATTTAGGTGGTGATTTATATGAAGAACTTAATCACTAATATTACTCAAAGTTTGGAATATTTAGTAGAAAGAATTCCTTGGGTTTATAGATTCTTTGATAATTACTATGAGAATATAATTGATAATGAAATAGACTTAGCAGGTATTAAGAAGGAGGACAGAATCTTATGCATCGGAGGAGGCCCATGTCCATCTACTGCCATCCAGCTTCATATGAAGACTGGAGCTAGGGTCTGTGTCATAGATAATGATGAAGAAGTTGTTGAATCAGCCATTCGAAATGTAAAAAGATTTAACTTGTGTGAATTTGTAAGTGTAGAGCTAGCAGATGGTACTAATATCTCGGCAGAGGACTTCTCTGTTGTACATATAGCCCTACAAGTGAGTCCTAAGACCAGGGTTTTTGAGAAGGTTGTGAATACATCCCTTCCAGGAACCAAGGTGCTAGTTAGGGTTGCCAAAGATAATTTCTCAAAACTCTATAGTCCCTTTAAAGACGATTTCATCAGTTCTGATGGAATCGTCTATCATAGAAAAAAGAATCTGGACTATACATTGATGCATGTAACAAGAGGGGGAGCTAATGAAGAAGTACTGGCTTCAGCTAATAGTTTTATTTTTGATTGTGTTTCTACTTAACCAATTTGATATATCTGAATACTTGGGTAGCTTGGATAGCTTAAATATAAGTACCTGGCTCATCCTTTTAGCCTTACAAGGCCTCAGTTTTTTCCTTCTCCTGGCCCAGTGGATCCGAATCAGCAATTTACTTGGGAGAAAGGTTAGGGCTAGAGAGATGATAGCTGTAAATATGAGGGGAATCTTCTACGAAACCATAACCCCTGGCTTAAAGGTAGGCGGAGAGCTAGCTAGGGGTATGACCCTAATCAATAAATTGGGGTTTTCATCAGCCCAGGCTTCTGCCCTAATAGTCATCCAGAAGACCATAAGCATATTGGCCTTGGTGGTACTCAGTATATTATCCTTCATATTAATAAGTATTCGGATTGACTTAGGCAGGTCTCTTCAAGTTTTAATCATTATCAGCATGTTCCTTATCCTCTTCTTCTTGTTTCTCCTCCTCTTTATACCAGAGAGGCTCTATCTATATCTAATTAGGCTGGACTCTGAAAAGGGGATACTAGTAGGTGCTAGGGGGTTTTTGGAAAAATATCTCCAATCCTTTAATAAGGTTAAAAAGGATAAGATGGAAATACTACTACAGTTTTTCCTATCCATATTTATATGGGGGCTCTTCCCATTTAAGCTCTATTACATCACAAGGGCTATGGGACTAAATATTTCATTTTTAAATGCCTTTGCAGCAACCATAATCTCCTATATTGCTGGTATGGTACCCTTGCTACCAGGAGGATTAGGTAGTTTTGAGGGAACCATGGTTGGACTTTTTCTGATATGGGGGCTTAGGAAGGAAGAAGGGCTGGTTATAGCTACCCTCTTTAGGTTTACAACCTTTTGGCTTCTCTTTTTTATAAGTGCATTGTATTTAAGTATAGGCAAGATTAGGTTTACATTGAAAGGGGCATTTTTTAGATGAAGCAAGCAAGTCAAGACAAATACAGCAAGCTTAAGAAGTGTTTTCCATCCATATTTACAGGTCTAAATATGCTCATGGGGATAACAGTCATATATCTAATGGTCCTAAACAAAACCCCTTCTAGTAAAATGTACCTACCCTGTTTAATCATCTTTGCTGGTATTTTTGACTGCCTTGATGGAAGATTAGCAAGAAGTTACAATGCTGAAAGTCAATTTGGTAGGGAATTGGACTCCCTAGCAGATTCCATTAGTTTTGGTATAGCTCCGGTAACCTTAGTAGTAAGTAATTTGGTAAGATATGCAGGAATATTTGGTATTATAGCAGCTATTCTCTTTCCATTTGCAGGAGTATTTAGGCTAGCAAGATTTAATGTTAGTAAACCTAAGGGTTACTTCGAGGGTTTACCTATAACTGCAGCTGGAGTTGGATTAGCCCTTAAACAGTTGATTGTTTTACATCTAAAATTAGATGGAAGTCACCTATATATAGATGCTTACATAACAAGTATCATAATGATTCTGGCATCCTATCTAATGATAAGCAGGATAAGGTTTGTAAAGATTTAGGTTTAATAAGTTTAAGCCACCTGTTGTAATCAGGGGTATGGGGCCAAGTCTCCAGATGACAATTAAAGATTATTATCGTAAAAAGAGCTTAGGCTCTTTTTTTGTAATTTACCAGGGTAGGATTAACAAATCATATGGCAAACTTTAATAGTCTTGTATTAAGTTTGTTTTACTGGTAGACTTTCTTATATGTAGACTTATTCATATGTTTAAGGAGGGTATTAGATGAAGATAGACATATTTGAAGAAATGGCAAAAGAGGGTGTGGAGCAGATCATATTTAACTATGACAAAACATCAGGCCTTAAGGCAATAATTGCTATCCATGATACAACCCTGGGTCCAGCCTCAGGTGGCTGTAGAATGAAGGAGTATGAAAGCACAGATGACGCAGTAATAGATGCAATACGTCTTGCAAAGGGCATGACCTATAAGAGTGCAGTAGCTGAAACAAATTTTGGTGGTGGGAAAACCGTCCTAATAGGAGATCCCAAAACTGACAAGTCAGAAATCCTCTTCAGGGCCCTAGGTCGATATGTAGAGACCTTAAAGGGTAGATATTATACTGGTACGGATGTAGGGACTATTGGGGAGGACATGGTCTTTGCTAGCCAGGAGACTGACTATGTTTCAGGCCTACCGGAAGAGTATGGAGGAGTTGGGAATAGTGCTGTTCCTACTGCCTATGGGGTCTATATGGGAATGAAGGCAGCAGCTAAGAAGATATATGGAGATGCTTCCTTAAAGGACCTAACCATAGCAGTCCAGGGAACAGGTAAGGTAGGAAGAGAGCTTATCCCTTATCTGATTGAAGAAGGTGCTAGGGTCATTGCTGCTAATACCTCAAAGGAGAGCCTAGATATTCTTACATCCAAATATCCATCTATCAGGGTGGTGGACCCTGAAGAGATTTATGAACAAGATTGCCATATCTTTTCACCCTGTGCCCTAGGAGCTATAATAAACGATGAGACCATAGAAAAGCTTAAGTGTAGGATTATAGCTGGTTCGGCTAATAATCAATTAGCTGAGGACAGGCATGGGGACATCCTTCATAAGAAAGGTATCCTATATGCGCCTGATTTTGTAATAAATGCTGGAGGATTAATCCTTGTTTCAGATGCCCTAGAGATGGGAGATGTCAATATGGAAAGGGTTATGGGCAAGACTAAAAATATCTACAATACCCTGATGACTATTTTCAACATAAGTGAGGAAAAAGATCTTCCAACTTACAGGGCGGCAAATATGATGGCGGAAGATAGGATAGAGGCTATAGCCCAGATAAAGAGAAGCTATATAGGATAAAAAAATAGCATATAATATCGATTTTATGATTTGTAGACAAAGGTGGAAGTACCAAGTGTGGTGGCTATACACCTTTTAAAATAATCTTAAAAATATTCCTCGAAAAATGCGATAAAATTTAACAAAAATAAAACGATTTCCCGTTGACAAACTAGTCTGAATATTATAATATTGACTTATGATAATACATCATGCATAATGCATCACATATATCAATTCTATATTATTATATAAGGGGGATCTAAAATGGACTTTAGCAAGTATCCAGCAGAACCGTTCAGAATCAAAGCAGTTGAGACAGTGAAGATGAACACAAGGGAAGAAAGAGAGAAGATCATCAGGAAGGCAGGCTTTAATACTTTCCTGATCGACTCAGAAGATGTTTATATTGACCTCCTTACAGACAGTGGTACCAATGCTATGAGTGATGGTCAATGGGCTGGGCTTATGAGAGGTGATGAAGCCTATGCTGGTAGTAGGAACTTTAAAAAGCTAGAAAAAACAGTTCAAGAGGTATTTGGGTTTCCATATTTAGTACCCACCCATCAAGGTCGTGGGGCAGAAAATATCCTTTCACGTATAGCAATTAAACCTGGACAATATGTCCCAGGAAATATGTATTTTACAACAACCAGATATCATCAAGAGGCTAATGGTGGTATCTTCGTCGACGTTATCAGGGATGAAGCTCATGATGCTGGACTAGATGTACCCTTCAAGGGAGATATCGATCTAGATAAACTGGAAAGCATAATCAAAGAAAAGGGCCCTGAAAACATAGCTTATGTTTGCTTGGCTGTTACTGTAAACCTAGCAGGTGGTCAGCCAGTCTCCATGGCCAATATGAGGGCGGTTAGGGAGTTGACTGACAAATATGACATTAAGGTTTTCTATGATGCTACCAGATGTGTTGAAAATGCATATTTTATCAAGGAGCAAGAGGAAGGCTACGAGGATAAATCAATAGCAGAAATAGTCCTAGAAATGTTTAGCTATTCAGATGGGGCTACCATGAGTGGTAAAAAAGATGGTATAGTTAATATGGGTGGTTTCCTGGCCCTAAGGGATGAGGAACTCCTTCAAAAAGCTAGGGAATTAGTTGTAGTATTTGAAGGTATGCCATCATATGGTGGTATGACTGGTAGGGATATGGAGGCATTTGCCATAGGATTAAAAGAATCCCTACAATTCGAGTATATCCAACATAGGATACTACAAGTTAGGTATCTGGGTGATAAACTCAAGGAAGCGGGAATTCCTATTATCGAGCCTGTAGGAGGCCATGCAGTCTTCCTAGATGCTAGAAGGTTCTGTCCACATCTAGATCAGGAAGAGTTCCCAGCCCAAGCACTAGCTGCCCAACTTTATGTGGAATCAGGGGTAAGGTCCATGGAAAGGGGTATTGTATCTGCAGGTAGAGACAGAAATACTGGAGAAAATCATAAGCCTAAGTTAGAGACTGTTAGACTTACTATACCTAGAAGGGTGTACACCTACAAGCATATGGATGTAGTTGCAGATGGTGTAATTTCCCTATATAAACACAAGGAAGACATCAAGGGCCTCAGATTTGTTTATGAGCCAAAGCAATTAAGGTTCTTCACAGCTAGATTTGAGGAAATTGACAAATAGTAAATTGATTAATCCCTACCCTATATATTCGGTTTACCGAATATATAGGGTCCATTAATAAGGGTAGGATTATTATCACCCTATAAGGACTCCTCTTATAGGGTAGAAAAATAAAAGGAGGTTAAGAAATGGAAGCTAAGAACAAACAAGGAAGCAACCTGTTTCTCTCAAAGTGGGGCTTTGTCCTGGCCTGCGTTGGCTCAGCGGTAGGCATGGCTAATATATGGGGATTCCCATACAGGATGGGTTCTTATGGTGGAGGAGCCTTCTTGGTAGCCTATATTTTCTTTATTATTGTCTTTTCTTATGTGGGATTATCAGCGGAATATGCCATAGGAAGAAAAGCTAAAACTGGTACAGTAGGTGCCTATGAATATGCTTGGAAATCTGGAGGTTTGCCAGGCATAGGTAAATATGTAGGCTGGTTGCCTTTGATAGGTTCCATGTGTATAGCTATAGGGTACGCTGTTATTGTATCCTATGCCCTTAAGGCTATGACCCAATCCTTTACAGGTAGCCTTATGACTGTGGATACAAACACCTGGTTTGATTCCTTTGCCTTAACAGAATTTTCAGTAATACCCTTCCACCTTATAGTCGTAGTGGGTACCCTTGCTACATTACTTCTAGGACCAGAGTCCATTGAAAAGACTAACAAGGTAATGATGCCATTATTCTTTGTACTATTTGTCATACTAGCTATCCGGGTTGCTTTTTTACCAGGCGCAGTTGAGGGGTATAAGTTCATGTTTACTCCAAGATGGGAAGCCTTAACTGACCCAATGACCTGGCTTTGGGCCATGAGCCAAGCCTTCTTCTCCCTATCAGTTACGGGTAGCGGTATGATAGTTTATGGTGCATATCTATCAGACAAGGAAGATGTAATAGATGGCGCTAAGTGGACTGCAATATTTGATACAACTGCAGCAATGGTTGCAGCACTAGTAATAATACCAGCTTGTTTTGCCTATGGCTTTGATGTAGGTGCTGGTCCAGGACTACTATTTGTTACTCTGCCATACATATTACAAAATATGGCAATGGGAAGAATCTTTGCAATGGTCTTATTTACAGCAGTAGTATTTGCAGGGGTCTCATCCCTACAAAACATGTTTGAAGTAGTTGCTGAGTCTGTAATGAGGACCTTCCCAAAACTAAAACGTATCCCTATGCTAGCGATTTTAGCAGTCGTTTGTTTTGGAATTGGAGCATTTATGAATCCAATCTATAGATGGGGACCATGGATGGATTTAGTATCAATTTATATCATTCCAATTGGAGCCACATTAGGTGCCATAAGTTGGTTCTATGTTATGAAGAAGGAGGATATACTTGATGCCATCAACCTTGGAGCGGCTAAAAAGCAAGGAGACCTCTGGTATAATATTGGTCGCTTCCTATATGTACCATTTGCAGTAATTCTCTGCCTATATGCCCTAATCAATCAAGTTGCCCTATAATATCAGAACCTAGGAAGGAGGTGGAAGAATCCACCTCCTTTAATATAAGAAAAGCACTTTTAAACATGTCCTTAGAGTCTAGGGCCCTTTAATTCTTCTTAAATCGGTGTTATAATGTAAGTAATCATCATAAAAGAAAGTGGGTATCATAAATGGTATTGAACAAAAAAACCCTGAGTGACCAAATCTATCATATACTTAAAATGGAAATCCTAACAGGGGAGACTCCTTTTGGGAGTAAGTTAGTGAATAGGGCCCTACAGGAGAGATTTGGGGTTAGCTCATCACCTATAAGAGACGCCATAAATCGTCTCTATCAAGACGGCCTGATTTCATCCATAGAAAAGACAGGAGCTACTGTAGTGGAATTTGACTATGAGTTTTTTCTCGAAGTTCATGAAGTGCTCTTGCATATAGTGATGACTGGAATCAAACTATCCTCGGAGAAGGCTAATCCTGATGAGGTGGTCAAGTATCTGGAAAAGTATATAGACCTACAAAAGACCAACATAAAGACGGATGCCTACTATGATTATGATTACAAGTTCCATAAGACCTTTATAGATTTTTCCTATAATTCTAGATTGAAGAAATTATTCAAGGAATACAATGTCCTCCATGAAATGTTGGTAAGGAATACATTCTTTATAAAAACCCCTGATACAAAACAGGGTAGTATAAACATGCATAAAAAAATTGCAGATGCCTATAAGAAAAGAGACTTTGAACTAGCCTTAAAATTAACTGAAGAACATTACAAGGAAGCTGACAGGCTCTTTAAAAAGACTCTAAAGCAAAGAAAGATGGATGATAATATTAAAGAGAATATGATTTAAAAAAACACTTAGTAGAAATACTAAGTGTTAAATTGCTTCTTATGGAGTATACCTGCTAAAATGGCCTCCAGTAAAGCTATGAGCAAAAGCATATTGCCCTGTTTAAATACGATTACGGGGACAAGTGCGAATATTAGGCTGGATAGGATAAGAGGGTAGGTAATTTTCTGAGTTACCTTATATATAGTAGTCAATAGAAAACTTATGCCTACTAGATATCCAGCAAACTGGGTATAGAACTGGGGCAGGATTATAAAACCCTTTATAAGAACTAGGGGTAAGAACCAGAGAGCCCATAAGAGGCCAATGATTACAACTGATCTGTAAAATCCCCTTATCTCTTCAAGGTAGGGTTGGGCTATTTTTCTCCATCCTACTTCTTGTAAACCCAAGAATACTACTACAATGGGGAGATATTTTAAAAAATCTATTAAGCTACCATAGAGCCCAATATTGCCCAAGATAATCCCCAACCCATAGTGGGTAGCCAAAAGAGCTAATACCATTAAGATAGGTGTGGGTGACATAGTAGATTTGAGACTATCAACAAGACCGGCAAGTCCATTTAGCTGGTCCTTATGTAAGATATGGACAATTACTGATGAAATGAAGGGGCTTAGAAAGCCTAAACCCAATAAAAAAAGTAATAGAGGTTCTGAAAGTATTTCACCAAAACCGACATTAAGTAAGACCAAGGTTCCAAATGATAAATAGCCTATAGCAAAAGTAATAATTAAAAATTGCAGGGTAATCTTCTTCAATGTCTGACCTCCATAATTAATTTTTCAAGATTTACACTAGTAATTAAGCTAATTTTAACATATTTTACTATAAATGACATTACTATTTAGCATAATAATACCGACATTTGAATAAGTATATCTATATACCTAAGAGACGAGGGGAGATAATGAAGAAAATAAGTATCTATTTAACAGTAGTCTTGATAATAACTATATTGATCCCGACGGTTATTGTTAAGACCTTTAATTTTGTTCCGATTTTGAACAAGGCCAAAGGACAAGATGTTACTACTGATCCACCATCCAACCCTATCAATGAGAAGCCCCTTGTAGTAGGTCAGAAAAGCATAGAAAGGGTCAAGATCTATAATAGTGATACAAAAAAAACCATAGAACTATCCCTGAGTGATTATGTAAAAGGTGTAGTTGCAGCAGAAATGCCTGCAGCCTTCCATATAGAGGCCTTGAAGGCCCAGGCAATAGCTGCCAGGACCTATGCCATAAGTAGGATTATCAAGTATGAGGAAGGTCATCCAGACCATCCTGAAGCTCCCCTATGTACAGGGGTTCATTGCCAGGCTTACTTGTCCTTGGAAGAGTTGGAAAAAATCCATGGTAAGGAATGGGTAGAAAACTATTGGGGTAAGATTGAAACGGCAGTTGATTCCACTAGCAATCTAGTTATCTACTATCAGGGAGAACTGATAGAGCCCCTCTACCACTCCACCAGCGGGGGCAAGACAGAGGATGCCGTCAATGTCTTTGCTATGGATTCGCCCTACTTAAAATCCGTTGAAAGCCCATATGAGGAGGATGCTCCCAGGTTTAGAGAAGTAGTAACCTTAACAGTAGATGAATTCTTAGACAAATTAAAGGAAAAATACCCCAAGGTCAATATCAACAAGGAAAACTTCCACCAAAAGATCAAGCTGATAGAAAAGACAGAAAGTGGCAGGGTTACCAAACTAGCAATCGACAGGGAAATCGTCAGCGGCAGAGAAATCAGGGAGCTATATGGCTTAAACTCAACTAACTTTGAAATAGTTTATGACATAAAGCTAGGCCTCATAGAGATAGAAACCCTTGGTTACGGCCATGGAGTAGGTATGAGCCAATGGGGGGCAAACGGCATGGCTAAACAAGGGAAGACCTATGAGGAAATTCTAAAGCATTATTATACAGGTGTAGTAATAAAAAAATTATAAGAATGAAACCGTAAATAAGGCTACTTATTTACGGTTTCTCTTATTAAGTACTATTTTCTTGCCTTGCCAGTAATATGCTCGATATCTATCTTAACAACCTTAGTTGTGTCAACTTCCCTTTCTATCTTATCCATACCTTCCCTGAGAAAATCAGATGAGTATTTTTTAACTAACTCCTGAAGGGCATGCTTTTTTTCATCCCCTTCAACTTCTGTAGCCCTACCAAATATGATAACACTTTCATACTGGGTGGCGAATTGGTCTGGTAGGGGTTTTGAATTTCTTACTACACAGAATGATACCTTATCATTGTGTTCAATATTCTCTAGCTTATGCCCTGTTACTGCACAATGGAAGTATATCTTGTCATCTACCAAAACATAGTTTATAGGAACTCCATATGCATAGCCATTTTTCCCCAAGGTTGACAAAACTCCATAATCACAATCCTTCAATATCTCAGTTGCCTGCTGAGTTTCTATTTGTCTATCAACTCTTCTCATCTCTTTAAACATTCAATCACTCCCTTAATTTTAAGTATCTGGAATTCTCTAATTATGATTATACCACTTTATTAAGAATCTTAAGATAAAGAGCTATACCAGACAAAAATTTATTCATTTTTATGTATTAATTTCTACATACTGGAAATACTAGCTAATGGAGGTGGAGTTATGAAGGACAGGATTTTAAAAACCTGTAAAGAGAATGCTTTTTTGATATTTCTTTTTATCTGTGTATGTATAGTAGCCATTAGTACCATATCTATTGTTATGAGAGAGATGGACAAAGATAGGGGCAAGGATGATCTAGTTATACTGGATAATCCAGGAGAGACAGATTCTAATCCAGCCAACCAAGATATAGGAAATGCCAGCCTAGATGCTAAAACAGGAGAGATTACGTTAAACTATGCTAATGCTATAGAAGATGCAAATCATGAGACTGGAGAAGAGGATGTCCAGGATAATGGAATGTCAGAGGAAGTATTCTATGAAGGGGAAGATGAGTTTGAAGATGATGAGATAGAGTTTATAGATAATTACCAGGAAGAACAGGCTGAACCCTCTAGTGAAATGATCTACCCTGTCCAGGGGGAAGTCATAACAGCCTTTGCTCAAGATACCCTCATTTATTCTGAAACCCTTGAGGAGTGGAGGGGACACTCAGGAATCGATATTAGAGTTCCCCAAGGGACCACGGTAATTGCGCCTATGGATGGGAAAATCAAGGAGGCAAATGAGGATGAGCTCTGGGGCAAGACCATAGTCATAGACCATGGAAATGGGCTGGAGACTAAATTCTGTAACCTAGGAACCCTTGAGATGGTCAAGGTAGGTATAGATGTCAAGCAGGGAGACCATATAGCTACAGTAGGAAAAACAGCCCAAATCGAGTTACTGATGGATGACCATTTGCATTTTGAAGTAAGAAAAAACCAGAAAACAGTTGATCCCCGTTCTATTCTTAAGTAAAAAGGCATAAGTATTTATAAGAATACCCAAAAAGTAAAGGGGGTTGTTGAGTGAAAGATTATATAGAAGAGAGAACCTTAGAGATAGCAAAATACATACTATCTGAAGGAGCCACCGTCAGGCAGGCAGCAGGTATTTTTGGTGTCAGCAAAAGTACGGTGCACAAGGATGTAACAGAAAGACTACCTAAGATTAACCCTCTTATAGCTGCTATGGTTAAGGATGTACTAGAAAGAAATAAGGCAGAAAGACACATAAGAGGTGGGGAAGCAACCAAGCTAAAATACAAGGCCATGAGCGAATAAAAAGTCCTATACAGGACTTTTTTAAATTTTAACTTATTCACTTATTCTCTTCTTAATTGATATTATAATGGTAACCAGAATTGCTGCCACTATTCCAGCAGAAAATCCGTTATTGTATAGATTGATACCCCCATGAAGATAGCCTACATTATTGACTATTACCACATGAACAAATCCAGTTATAATACCAACCAAAGGGCCAAAGGCACCAGCAACTGGGGCTAGGGCAGTACCAAAGGTTGCTGCAAAGATCATACTAACAGAATTGACATCCCACTTGGTAATCATAGAGGCTAAAAAGACGCCTAGGGTAATTGGTAGGGCATTCATAGGATGCTTTCCAAAGGAGGAAAAGCCTATAACTGTCAGGATTGCCCCTATAGAAGGTCCATTTAGGTTTCCACCGACCAATAATATATAAAAAAGCATAATTAAGCCCATTATACCCATATTCATAAGGCTTATACCAAAGCCATTTATTTGAACAAAGTCATTAGGAGCCAGCCCACTGCTTTCTAACAATTCCTTATATCCCTTAAAGCTCTTCTCATTGAATATAAATCCAAGACCTATCATAGAAAGGAATATAATCACAAAATATATGGTAAATACCTTATTATTACCCTGGGCAATAAGGGATAAGGATTCACTTTCAAGGCCAAAGGCTCTAAACAAGGACATAAAGAGTGTCCCGACTATACCACAGGTAAAGCCCACATTATAAAGGTTATAACCCATATGGAAGTCCTTGAGCTTATAGGCAAGGGGGACCAGCATAAATCCAGCCAAAATACCGCAAAGATTACCTAGTAGAAGGCCTAATATGGGACTAAAACCAAAACCAAAGGATACTAGACTTACCAGGGGGGCTAAGGCTGTACCAAAAAGGGCTATAACCAGGTAGTTTCCAAACCTTTCCTTTTTATATTTGGAGTAGAGATAGGCTCCTAAAATTATAGCTGCAAAATTATAGATATTTTTTCCGAAGAGGGCGAAGCCACCCACTGTAAAAATTCCTGCAATTATTGGACCATTTAGATTTAAATTATTGAATATTGCTAAGACTACTGATATAATCATAAGGAGACTGGAATTGACAATTGCAGCACCGATATTACCTACAGCAAAGTAATCTGACACTAAAGTACTAGGTGCTAAAATTATATCCTTTAAACCCTGGATAATTTCGTCAGGATGATTGAAAACTAAGGAAATCAATAAGAATGACAATATATAGATAGAAACTATGAAACGCTTCAATCTTTCACTTGCAATTTTTGGATTTGAAAACATATCTAATAGAACACTCCTTAGGAAAATTTTATACATGTGATTCTAATTATATGTGACTACTTATAATAATTCAATATAAGAATATATTATTGGAATTTTATTAGTTGCGAGAATATATATATATTTTTTTGGCAACACATCTAGTTAAATCAACAGAAAGGATGATAATAGTGTCTTTAAGATCAGATGTAGGTATTGATTTGGGAACCTCCAGTATCTTGGTCTATGTCAAGGATAAGGGAGTAGTCTTAAAAGAGCCATCGGTAGTAGCCATTGACCAATATACTGACAAATTCCTAGCTGTAGGAGAAGAGGCTAGGCAGATGTTGGGACGAACACCTGGCAATATCGTAGCAATTAGGCCACTTAAAGATGGAGTAATCTCAGACTATGAGATTACTGAACGTATGCTAAGGTATTTTATCAGAAAATCCATAAAGAAAAGTTTTTTTAAGCCTAGAATTATTGTATGTGTACCCAGTGGCATAACAGATGTAGAGCGAAGGGCAGTAGTTGAAGCCTGCCAGCATGCAGGAGCTATTAAGACATATATTATTGAAGAACCAATAGCAGCAGCCATAGGGGCTGGTATAGATATAACCGAGCCAGATGGCAATATGATTATAGATATAGGCGGAGGTACGACCGATATTGCAGTAATAGCCCTGGGTGGTATAGTAGTAAATAGGTCCATAAAGGTAGCAGGAGATGAATGCGACGAGGCTATCACCAAGTATATCAGGAACAAGTACAATATGATGATTGGGGAAAGGTCGGCTGAAACCTTAAAAATCAGCATAGGTTCTGTTTATCCACCTGAGGTGGAGAGGTTTGAATCTGTAAAAGGAAGAAACCTACTTACTGGACTTCCCATGACAGTAGATGTCAGTACCACCGATATGTTAGAGGCACTACGTGATCCTATCGATGAGATTACTGAGGCAGTCCACTCAGTCTTAGAAAGGACCCCACCCGAATTAGCAGCAGATATTGCGGACAAGGGTATAGTAATGACAGGTGGGGGAGCTCTTTTAGATGGTATGGACAAGCTTATCAGCGAGAGAACTGGTATCGAGGTCAAGATTGCTGATAATCCGCTAGAATGTGTTGCTATCGGAACGGGGAAATCATTAGAATGGTTAAAGAGTATTGAAATCGCAAATCCAGATTCAAATGTAAATATGAGATAAGCAAAACATTTAGGGTGACCTAAATGTTTTGTTTTTTTTGGATAGGATGTTAATTAAAGCCTCCCCTTAAAAAGCATATATTAAGAAATAGAGGGAATGATATTACTCAGTAAGGGAGGATGTTATATGGAAACGAATAAAGAAACCATAGATGCTCTTAACACCTTATTACAGGGAGAATACATGGGCGTTGAAAGCTTCAATTTATTTATATCTAAGATAGAGGATAATAGGCTTAAAGAAAGGCTAAAGAGTATTCAAGATAAGCATCGGGAAAATATCAAGATCCTATCCAACTATATACTGGATTTAGGTGGCAAACCAGATGAAAAAATTGGAATCAAGGGTAAGATGGGTGAAGTGATGTTAAATATGGAGCTGGGCTCAGAGATAGATTCCAGTGAGATAATCAAAAAAGCCATAGAAGGAGAGATAAAAGGTATTGGAAAGACAGAAGAGATATTAAGGGGAAGGCTAGATAGAAAATCAAAAGATGTGGCAGAAAAAATCATGGATAGGGATAGAAAAGCCATTGATGAATTAAAGAAACTCTTGTAGGCGGTTCTACAAGAAATGGATTACTTTATAGAAAGGTTAATCCTTTTCCTATTTGGTGGGGTAGCCTATTGTTACATGGAACTAGTTTGGAGGGGATACTCCCATATATTGATGTTAATACTAGGAGGTGTTTGCTTTCTCATAATTGGCTCTTTAGGTAGACTTGAGTTTAGATATAGAAAGTCTTTCCTTTTCCTTCAAATCCTAGCTACTGTAGCAATAACATCCCTGGAATTTATTTTTGGCTTAATCTTTAATTTAGGATTGGGCCTTAAGCTTTGGGACTACAGCAATTTAAGCTTTAATCTATTGGGGCAAATAAGCCTAAGATATAGTATCTATTGGTTTTTTCTATCTCTACCGGCCCTTTTGCTATATGATTATCTAGTCTATTGGTTGTTTGAAGGTGAGAGGCCTAAATTTTAGGTTACTGAGATAAGATTTAGGCAAAAACTCTTATAAGGTTAATCATATCCTTTTCGGATTGATTTAAAGTTGAAAGACAGAGGAAACAAGGGAAAGGTCAAGGGATAATCCAAATATCTATGATAAAACAGGATAATGGTCAAGATACAACTAATGTGGTCAAATTTCCCGAGATTTGATGTCTTGCATTTATCTTAGATTTGGACTATACTATAATAGTCGTCAAAAACGCCGGGGTGTAGCGCAGCTTGGTAGCGCACGTGGTTTGGGACCATGGGGCCGGGGGTTCAAATCCTCTCACCCCGACCATATAAAGACGATTAGGCTGATAAGTTTCTTATCAGCCCTTTTTAATTTCTGAGACCTATACATGGATAAAACTTACTAAATAGGTACTTGTGGAACAAATTAGCATCAAATAAGAAATCCGCCTATTTCTTGACTATAGTAAGCAACTATGTTAAACTGAAAATAAATAAATAGATTTAACCTTATTGAGAGTGGTGGAGGGAATGGGCCCAATGAAACCCGGCAACCTGTTTTAAACAAAGGTGCTAAATCCCACAGAATCTTATTCTGAAAGATAAGGACGTGTAATTATGCCCTTTTCTTTGAAAAGGGCTTTTTATTTAACATAAGGAGGAATACAAATGAAAAAATGGCTATTTACTTCTGAGTCAGTTACAGAGGGACATCCAGATAAGATATGTGACCAAATATCAGATGCTATCTTGGATGCAATTTTAGAGAAGGACCCCAATGCCAGGGTTGCTTGTGAAACGCTAGCTACCACTGGACTGGTGTTAGTTGCTGGAGAAATAACAACCTCCTGTTATGTTGACATTCCTAAAGTAGTCAGACAGACAATAAAAGAGATTGGTTATACAGATGGTAATGATGGCTTTGATTCTGATACTTGTGCCGTCCTTACTACAATAAATGAGCAATCACCTGACATAGCACTGGGTGTAGATAAATCCCTGGAGGTTAAAGAGGAAAGCTCCGACCAGCTAGACCAGATAGGGGCAGGGGACCAGGGTATGATGTTTGGTTACGCATGTAACGAAACTGACGAGCTACTACCCTTGCCAATATACTTAGCCCATAAGTTAGCACTTAGATTGGCTGAGGTCAGGAAGAATAGTGCTTTAGAATACCTAAAACCAGATGGGAAGACCCAGGTAACAGTTGAGTACCATGATGGCAAACCTGTTAGGATTGAAAATGTTGTTGTGTCAACCCAGCACAAGGCTGATGTCAGCCTTGAAACAATCAAGGACGACATAATAGAACATGTAATCTTGAAGATCATACCTGAAGATATGATAGATGAAGATACCAAGTATTATGTAAATCCTACTGGAAGATTCGTAATAGGTGGACCTACTGGTGATGCTGGTTTAACAGGAAGAAAGATTATTGTAGATACCTATGGCGGTATGGGTAGGCATGGTGGGGGAGCCTTTTCTGGCAAGGATCCAACCAAGGTGGATAGGTCAGCATCCTATGCAGCAAGATATATAGCAAAGAATGTGGTAGCAGCAGGTTTGGCAGACAAGTGTGAAATAGGCCTTGCCTATGCAATTGGAGTAGCAAGACCCCTCTCCATATTTGTTGATACCTTCGGAACAAATAAGATTTCAGAAGCAGAAATCAAGACCCTAATAGAAGAGAATTTTGATTTAAGACCAGCAGCAATTATCAGAGACCTTGACCTTAGAAGGCCTATATATAGGCAAACAGCAGCCTATGGCCATTTTGGCAGAAGTGATTTGGACCTACCTTGGGAAAGGTTAGATAAGGTAGAAGCCTTAAGGAGATAATGATATCCAACTAATAGCAATCGGAGAGTTTTTTAACTCTCCGATTTTGATTCTATTTGAACAAATACTTCTTTCCTATGTTATAATATTCCCATGAAGACAGGGGGTATTAACTTGCTTGTAATCGAGGGTATAGTAGAAGAAATCATATTTAGAAATGAAATAAATGGATATACAGTTGCCAGACTTAATACTAGTGATGGAAGCATTACCATAGTTGGTAAGTCTGCCTTTATCAATCTTGAGGAGATGGTTGAGCTAGAAGGAGACTGGGTTTACCATGATAGGTTTGGTGAGCAATTTAGTTTTACTAAGATAAAAACCACTGCTCCATCCACCCTCAAGGGAATTGAGAATTATCTGGCATCGGGCTTAATACCCCATGTAGGGAAAAAAACAGCCAAGAAGATAGTGGAAAGGTTTGGCCTGGATTCCCTGGATATAATCCAGTATAATCCAGAAAGGCTCAAGGAGATTCCTGGCATCGGGGATAAGAAACTTGAGAAGATCTCCAAGGCCTATGAGGAGCACAGGGAACTAAGGGATATAATGGTATACCTGCAGCAGTATGATATTTCCATCAACAACGGGATAAAAATCTATAAAAAATATGGTAAGGAGACCATAAAAGTAATAGGGGAGAACCCCTATAAGCTATCAGAGGATATACATGGAATAGGCTTTATCACAGCAGATAATATAGCCAAGAAGATGGGCATAAGTGAAGACTCCCCCTTTAGAATTGAAGCCGGCTTGAAGTTTTCCATGATTAATAGTGCTGGTGAAGGACATTGCTACTTGCCTAAGGAGGAGCTGATTAAAAAATCTGAGAAGATTCTAAAGGTGGACAGGGAGGCAATTGAAGAAGCCATACAGAACCTGGCCCTAAGGAAGAATTTTTACCTAGTTACAGAGGGGGAGGAGACCCTTATCTACTATATGCCCTATCATATAGCTGAGAACAATGTAGCCAGAAAGATAATAGATTTGTCCATGGTTGAATTTGATCAACTAGATGTTAATATAGATGAGGAAGTAGAGAAAATAGAGGCTAGAGAGGATATCACCTTTGGTAAGAAGCAGGTCTTAGCTATTAAGGAATCCTTAGATAATGGAGTCGTTATCATTACTGGGGGACCGGGGACAGGTAAAACCACCACCATCAATGCCATAATAAGCATCTATGAGGACCTGGACATGAAGGTGGTTTTGGCAGCCCCTACAGGCCGTGCAGCTAAGAGGATGACTGAGACCACTGGCAGGGAAAGCCAGACCATTCATAGGCTTCTTGAATTCTCCTTTATGGAAAGTGAGGAGGAGATGTCCTTCAACAAGGACGATGAAAGCCCCATAGATGCAGATGTAATTATCATTGATGAGGCCTCCATGATTGACATCCTACTGATGAACAGCCTACTCAAGGCTATAAATCCAGGTACCCGCCTGATCTTAGTGGGAGATGTGGACCAGCTTCCCAGTGTAGGGGCTGGAAATGTCCTGAGGGATTTAATCGAGTCTGGTTGCATCAGGGTAGTAAGGCTGGACGAAATCTTTAGGCAGGCGGAAGAAAGCATGATAATTGTTAATGCCCATAGGATTAACAAGGGGGATTACCCAATCTTAAACGAAAAGGATAAGGATTTCTTCTTTATGGATACCGGTAGTACCCAAGAAACCTTAGCTACTATCTTAGACTTAGTCCAGGATAGGCTACCAAAATACTATGGAGTAGACTCTCTTAGGGACATCCAAGTCCTTTCTCCCATGAGAAGGGGAGAAGTAGGAATCAACTCCCTTAATAAACACCTCCAGGAAGTCCTAAACCCTAAGGATGATAATTGGCAGGAAAAACAGGTTGGGGATGAAATCTTTAGAATCGGGGATAAGGTCATGCAAGTAAAGAATAATTATAAACTGAAATGGAACCTGCTTAAGGATGGAGAAGAAGTGGATACAGGAGAAGGGGTCTTTAATGGGGACTTGGGCTTTATAACAGACATTAACAATGAAGAGAGCATAGTCACTGTCCTTTTCGATGATGAAAAGGAAGTAGAATATGAGTTTTCAGAGCTGGATGAAATCAAGCTCTCCTATGCCACTACAGTTCATAAATCCCAGGGAAGTGAGTTTCCTGTCGTGCTTATGCCCATTCACTGGGGACCTCCCATGCTACTAACAAGGAATCTAATCTATACAGCCATAACTAGGGCAAAAAAGCTAGTAGTCCTGGTGGGAGACAGGAAATACCTAAGCATGATGATAAACAACAATAAAATTGCCAAAAGATACTCATCCCTTGATAAAAAAATCAAGGACTTTCTCACAAACTTTTATAATTAAGCCTATTTGAATTATTTAAAAACCCTTTTCCTTATTGATGGTAGAGGAGTGGTGATATGGAATTTCTCAAGTCAATTCAGAACCTCTTTTTCCCAGCCAGGGGGCTTTGTTACTTGTGTAGGGAAAACTCCCCTGGTAAAGAGTATGCCCATATTTGTCAGGATTGTTTCAACCTGTTAGAGCCTGTCCATAAGGAGATAGACATAGACTCAGCCTTCCTGACCAAGATCTACTATACTCTAGTCTACAACAGGTATATGAGGGATATAATCAGGGACTATAAATTCCACGGTAAGAGCTATCTCTATAAGCCTCTAGGGGAGCTTATGTTAAGAACTATAGAAGCTAAAAGTCTTGGGGAAGGAATAGATCTAATCCTCTACATGCCAGCCCATAGGAGGAAGGAGGCCAAAAGGGGCTACAACCAAGCTGAGCTACTAGCCACCTATATAGGCAAGGAATTAGAAATAGAGGTTTCCCATAACAATCTAGTGAAAACCAGGTATACCAAGGATCAGAATAAATTAAGTAAACTGGAGAGAATGACCAATCTAAGAGGTGCCTTTACAATTCGAAATCGGGAAGGGATAAGGGGTAAAAGGATTCTTTTGATAGATGATATAATAACAACAGGTACTACCATGGATGAGGCCAGCAGAATATTAATAAAAAATGAGGCTCGGGAAGTACTTGGTCTTGCCCTAACCTCAAGTAGGAAGTTATAGTCTTTTAATGAGGACACTTTTGTCCTCGTCAATTTTATAACCGTTGGTTTCAAAATATTTTAAGGTTGCATTTATTTCCCCACCCAGTATGATAATAAGGCTACTGATAAAGAGCCAGATTAGCAGGAGGATGATACCTACCAGGCTGCCATAGGTAATGGCATATCTGCCAAAATTATTTACATAATAGGAGAAAAAAATTGAGGTGATCATCCAGCCCAGGGTCGTAAATACTGCACCTGGAAAGGTACTGGATATGGGGATTTCATTGATCTTTGATGTACAAGGGCTAAACTTATACAAGAGGGCGAATATAAGGATCATATATATCAAAGGTATGAGAATCCTTAAATAAGCCCAGAGATATAAGAAGATATCAGCCCTACCAAACATGGAAAATAGTTTCTTACCTAGGACCTCCCCAAACACCAAGGTCAAAAAAACCAAGGTCAGCAAAATTAAGAGGGCCAGGGTAAAAAAGAATGATATCAGCCTAAGCCTGATAAAGGACCTATTTTCCTCATAATCATAGGCCCTGTTAATGGCTTTGATTATGGCCTTAACCCCAGATGAGGCGGTCCAGATACCCAGGACTGCTGAGATTGATAAGAGTCTCTGGCTACTGCTTAGGGTAATCTCAGAAACAAAACCCTTGATTAAATTCTGGGTTGCATGGGGTAAGTAGATTATCAATCTTGCCAGGACATCCTCCCTAACCAGGGATGTATAGCTCAAGATATTTAAAAAGGTTATTATAAATGGGAAGAGGGACAAGATCAAGAAAAAGGTCAACTGGGTTCCATAGGCAATTATGTCGTCATCTTGTATTCTAAAAATCAACTGATCCAGAAAAATTACAGGTTTGAACTTGGATAATCTTCTTATCAGCCTCTTGATAACTACCACCTACTTTAAATACTTATCAAACCACTTACTGATTTCCTCTAATCTTCTAAGCCTACTCTTAGGTCTACCAGAGCGACTTAAGTCATGGTTTTCCCCCTTAAAAATACAGAGTCTAGCATCTACACCGTGATATTTTAAGGCCGTGAACATTTGGATTCCTTCAACCAACCAGCACCGATAATCCTCCTCAGAATGGATAAATAAGGTTGGGGTAACCACCCTGTCAGCATATTTCAAAGGAGAATGATCCCAGAGCTTATCTAGATCATCCCAGGGGGTACTGCCTATCTGGTCCTCTACGAAAAAATAACCTATGTCAGTTGTTCCAAACTTAGAAATCCAGTTGGATATACTTCTTTGGGACACAGCAGCCTTAAATCTGTTGGTATGGCCAATAATCCAATTGGTCATAAAGCCACCATAGGAGCCTCCTGTAACTCCCACCCTATCTTCATCTATGAAGGGATACTTATCCAAAACCAAGTCAGTAAACCTCATTATATCTTCATAATCAATACTTCCGTACTTGCCCCTTATATCAGCAAATTTATCTCCCCTACCATCGCTGCCCCTAGGGTTGCAGAAAAAGACCATATAGCCCTCATTGGCCCAATATTGCATCTCGTGGAAAAACACTTCCCCATAGGCAACCTTAGGTCCTCCATGGATATTCAAGATGGCAGGATAGGTTTCCCCTGGTTTAAAGCCTACAGGCCTTATTACCCAGCCCTCGATAAGAACATGCTCATCGGTTTTAAAGGTTAGTTTTTCGGGTATAGACAGGGTTTTTTCCTTTTGAACCCACTCATTGAAAAAGGTCATCTGCTCTTCCTTTTTCTCATTTAAGCTATAAAGTTCTTGTAATTTTAGGCTTCTTAATCCTATGAAATAAACATTTCCATTATGCACATCCAGGCCATCTATTGAGCCCTTTTTATTGGTTAACTTTTCAATTTTTCCCTTGCTATCAATCCTATTGATAAAGCTGGAATCCCCTTCAGTTGTTACAAAGTATAGATAGTCGCCATCTACCTTGATAGAATTAGAGCTTCCATATCTACAGTCAGAAGCAATGGAATTGTAGGTAGAAAAATCAAAATCGTCACTGGATAATCTAGCTATATAGGAGCCCTCATAATCAGTCATGTAAAAATGTGAATTCTGATTTAGACCATGGGACTGCATATCGTTTCCTATGAAGACTATCCCATCCTTGAAAAAATCAGCATAGGAGTAATTGAATACCTTAAAAGGAGATATCTTAGTAAGACAATCCTCTTTTAGATCATAGACCTGTAAATCCGTCTTAAAATACATCTTGTCTATAAAGGCGTTGCTTATGACTAAAGCCATGGTCCTATCCTGGTTTAGCCTAAAGTCATAGACATCAGTAAAATCATCGGTAACAGGATTTAAGACTTGATTTTCTATATCAAACCTATAGAGCCTGTTTCGCTTCTTGTTGGTAAAACCTTGTCCATTGGCCCAAAAGGGAATCTCATCTACAACCTCAAAGTCCTCGTTCTCCCTTGTCTCATCCTCTGGCATAGGATCATAAGAAGCGGTGAGGAGCAGGTTGTTATCATCTATAAATACAAGGCTTTCTACATGCAAGGGGACTTCAAAGGTCTTGAAGGCCTCCCCGCCCATTAGGCTGATCTCGTAAAATGATGTAAACCTCTCCCCCTTGTCCTTTCTCTTCTCATCATTTTTACCAAGGACCCTAGGAAATACCAAGGTATCATCATCCTTCCAGGTAAAGCTTGTTTCCTCTCCTAAGGAGGTCAGCCTCTTGATAGTATTTGTTTTTTTATCAACTAAGTAAATATAGGACTGGTACTTATTTTCATCCATATTTATTTGATGCTTGATAAATGCTAGGTTTTTACCACTGGGTGAATATTTAAGCCCAGATAGGTAGCTATACTTGGTGAAATCATCCAAGAGCAACTTCTCCATAATTATCCCTCCACCTTGTATTTTTCCCTCTTAAAATCTTCCAACTTAATTATATTTGAAGGTAGGGTTTTATTGGTAGTTTGACTTAGGTAATGGAAAACCCTCTTCCCTAGGCTGGTCAGGCTGATGGATTCAGTTGTAGTCTGGCTATACTCAAGTAGGCCAAAATCCATTAGATAGCTCCAATAATCATAAAAGGGGTTATCTAGATTGGGCATGAGCTTGTTAAGTTTATACTCCTTGTCAAGCTTGAGACCTGAGAGCATCTCTGTAAACCTATCCCTTAAGATTCCTACTATATAGGGGTCTGAGTTTACGATAATCTCATCTATAAAATCCCTAGACCATAGGTAGTTCAATAGGAGACTATATTTTTTCCCTTCTTCCAGCCTTAAAAGACCCTTACCCTTATTGGTTACTTCTAGCCTACCCTTATCTATTTTTACAGCCCCAAGGCATAGTGATGAATGAAAAAAGAAGTTTATCAAAGGATAATCCCTTTGGGATGGGGCCTTTTTCTTCACTAGTATACCATTATCTAATAGGTGGTTTAAATTTTGCAGGTCCTTACGCTTCAGGAGTTTCCTTGCACTAGTCAATTCCACCTTGCCATCCAGTATATAGAGGATAAACTTATCAAAATCCTCTAAGAGGTCCATAGCAGTATCATTAAGACTTAAGTTCACCAGGGAAGCTAAATCCTTATCTATGTTGAAATTATTACCTATATCTAGTTTGTACATGTATAGAAACCTATCCTTGCTAATATCTAGAAGCTCAGAATAGGACTGCCTATATTTAGAATCTAAAAGGCTGAGATATTGGAGATAAAGCTTAAGACTAGATATATAGGAGTTAAACTCCTCCTGGGTACTTATGAGGCCATCTTTAATGGCATCAAAAAAGAAGTCCCTTAAGCTTAACCTATCTATATCAGATAGGGTCATATTATTGTCTGCCAGGGCATATTCAAAAATATTCGATAGATTTGTCAAGTGTTTTTTAACTGCCATTCCATTATGTTTATTGAGGAGGTAGAATTCAAACTCGTCCAATTCATCAAAAACATAGGAATGGATATCATCATTATCCATGAAGTTCATCAAGGATTCATTATAGATCTTATAAAGATTTAAGGAATACTTCTTCAAGTAGTCCAGCATGGTTAAGTTCTTCTCTAATTTCCTTAGGTTGTTATAATCTATAAGGAGTTCCTCCAAGAATAGGTCCTTGACAATAGAGGGAACATAGTTGATATCACCCATAAATATGGTCCTATCTAGAACCCTCCCTACCCTGGTAAATAAAAATTCACCTGTTTCAATCACCTTATTTATATTGGGTTCCAGGACCCAGTACTCTTCATCATTTAATATATCCTTAAGATGCACCCTGCCTCCATCAAAGCCCATGATTTCAAAAAGGGATACATAGGACTTAGATTTTTCAGTCAAGATCTCCTTCTCCAAGTCTGATAGGGAGGTGGATTCATCCCTGAGAAACTTCTCAATGAAGCTTTTTCCATCCTTACCTACATAGTCTACAGCCAGCCAGATATTTAGGGACAGGCTATTTCTTTCGTCCTGGATATATGTTAGGTCTAAATTGTATTCATCTAAAATATCTATTACATCTATCTTGGAGTGGATGTATTTTAATAATTTATTGGTTATCCCAATCTCCAATTGCATTATGTCCTTAAAAATTTGATTCTGCATTTTCTCCTCCTGTATCTTACTTCCTTATTATGTATTATACACTAATATGATTCTATGTACACAGGCTTAAATAAATCAGAAAAATATAAATAAAGGTCCCGATATAACCTCAGAACCTTTATTTTAAATGACTCTCTATTTCTAGTAGTTTGTTAAAGATCTTATTGGCATGATGATTGTAGATAATATCTATATCAGTAGGCTCTCGTTGGGGAGCAACATACTCCGTTGAGTAGAGTTTCTTAAATAATTCCTGGTTTTCTTCATTAAGTATAGGGATAATATTTAACTCCAAGAGGGTAAGGAGATTTTTTTCAACCCTGTCTAAAACAGTAACCACATAAAGGGCTGACTTGGAAGAAGTCCTCTTTGAAGAGTCCATATCCAACTCCTTTTTTAAGCCATCAAAACTGTCATTGTACTTTTCAAGCTTCTCCCTAAAAACGCTATTATCAAGCTGGTTGACATTAGTTATCATATCATGGATAAGGCCCTTTATTACAACATAGATATTGTCCTTGAGATAGACGAAGGATTGCCTATTATGGGGTGGGACTATGAAATAGTTGATAAGCATGCTGACTACGACCCCAATAAAGGTATCTAAAAGTCTATTCAAGGCATATATAAGTCTAGAATCCTCCTGGTACAAAAAGACCACAAGAAACACTATCGCGGAAAGGCTCAAGGACTGGGACCAACCAAAGATATTATGGAGATAGATGACCACAACGATTCCCAAGCCTAGGAAAAAATAATTATAGGGTAGGAGGTAGGAGAAGATAAGACCCACCAAGGCTCCTACAAAGGTACCCAGAATCCTATTTTTGCCTGCAACAAAGGATTCATTAACAGAGGATTGCATGGATACAATGGCTGCTATACCAACCAGGGATGGATTCTTTAAATTCAGCAATTCTGAAATCAAGAGAGATACAGCAACCGACAAACCGGTCTTTAAGGTCCTCATACCAATCTTATATTTCTTAATATGTTGCATTAATTAAAACCCTTTCTTCCTTATAATAATAGTATTATAACATAAATTGTAAATTATAGAATATGCTATCACATCTTATTAAAACCATCAACATGGTTATCAACATAAGAAAGGTCATGGAAGCGATTTTCCACAAGCCTATCCACATTATCCACAAGTTGTTCACAGGCAATATCAACAACTTATTAACAAGAAAGTTTTTATCTCCTTAACAATATTAATATTATATGTTTGAAAAGAGTATGAATTTGGGTATCATATTAACAAATGGTATAAGTCTTAAGACTTATGAAAGGAGTTGGGTTTATGATAATGAACTACGTTGGCAAGAACATGGAGGTAACCGATGCGCTTAGAGAAGTAACTGAGAAAAAGCTAAGCAGACTCGATAAGTACTTTCAAAAAGACATCCAGGGTAATGTGACCTTCAGTACCCAAAAGAACAGAAAGATCATCGAGGTTACCATAAACCTACCTGGAACTATTATTAGGGCAGAAGAGTCAAGTGATGACATGTATGCCTCTATTGACAAGGCCATTGATGTATTAGAAAGGCAAATTAGGAAATATAAAACCAAACTTCAAAGAAGATACCAAAATGGCGAAACCATTAGGTTTGAAAATGTGGTTCCCCTAAGCCAAGAAGCAGAAGCTGAAAGACCCAAATTGGTAAAGAGAAAGAGATTCAGCTTAAAACCAATGACCCATGAGGAGGCAGTGCTACAGATGGAGCTTTTAAGACACAACTTCTTCGTCTTTATGGATGGTGAAACAGGGGAAATAAATGTAGTTTATAAAAGGAAAGATGGGAACTATGGCCTAATAGAACCCTATATGTAGAATAGATTCAAGGTTGCAGTCTAGGCTGCAACCTTTTTTAGTTGGCGAGGTTGAAAGCACCTGCCATTAATGATAAAATTATATAGGTTAGAATGAAAGGTGGTTAAAGAATGGCAGGCTTGTTTGAGAAAATATTCGGTAGTTATAGTACCAAGGAATTGAAGAAAATCGCACCTTTAGTAAAGCGAATAATCCAGTTGGAGCCGGAAGTTGCAAGATTGACAGATGGAGAGCTTAAGGCTAAGACAGTGGAGTTTAAGAATAGATTGAATGATGGAGAAAGCCTAGATGATATCCTAGTGGAAGCCTTTGCAGTAGTCAGGGAGGCATCCCATAGGGTCCTAGGTATGAAACATTTTGAGGTCCAGCTATATGGGGGTATAATCCTCCACCATGGAAGGATAGCTGAGATGAAGACTGGTGAAGGAAAGACCCTAGTGGCTACCCTACCGGCCTATTTGAATGCCCTGACAGGCAGGGGTGTCCATATAGTAACTGTCAACGATTATTTGGCCAAAAGGGATAAGGAATGGATGGGAAAGGTACATGAATTCCTAGGTCTTTCAGTTGGTTGTATAATCCATGGCTTAACTAAGGATGAAAGAAAGGCAGCCTATGAAGCAGATATTACTTATGGTACCAATAATGAGTTTGGGTTTGATTATTTAAGGGATAATATGGTCATATACAAGGATGAAATGGTCCAAAGACCACTTCACTATGCCATTATAGACGAGGTGGATAGTATCTTGGTTGACGAGGCCAGGACTCCCTTGATCATTTCAGGTAAGGGGGACAAATCTACAGAGCTCTACAAGCTGGCTGACCAATTTGTCAAAACCTTAAGGGGCAGGGTAGTAAGTCCAGATGAAGGAAAGGCTGACCCCTTTAATAGAGAAATCAAGGTAGAAACAGTAGACTTTCTAATAGATGAAAAGGCCAAGGCCTGTACCATAACCGAGCAGGGTATAGCCAAGGCTGAAAAACACTTTAATATAGAGAACCTGGCGGATGTGGAGAATATGGAGTTATCCCACCATATCAATCAGGCCTTAAAGGCCAGAAATATCATGAAAAGAGATATAGACTATGTTGTCAAAGATGGGGAAGTTATCATAGTAGATGAGTTTACAGGCCGACTCATGTATGGTAGGAGATATAGTGATGGCCTGCACCAGGCAATTGAAGCCAAGGAGGGGCTAGATGTAAGGTCAGAGTCTAGGACCCTAGCTACCATAACCTTCCAAAACTATTTTAGGATGTATAAGAAGCTGGCAGGTATGACGGGAACCGCAAAGACAGAAGAGGCTGAGTTCAGAGAGATTTACAATATGGATGTTGTAGAAATTCCCACCAACAAGCCAGTTATTAGGGAAGATTTAGCAGATGTGGTCTATATGACCGAAGAGGCCAAGTTTAGGGCTGTAGTTGAAGAAATCAAGGAAAGACACGCCACAGGTCAACCTATCCTGGTAGGAACCATTACCATTGAGAAATCTGAACTCTTGAGTCGGTTACTGAAAAGGGAGGGCATAAAACATGAGGTCCTTAATGCTAAGTACCATGAGCTAGAGGCCAAGATTGTAGCAGAAGCAGGTAGGTATGGAGCAGTAACCATAGCTACCAATATGGCTGGTAGGGGTACTGACATAGTTCTGGGAGGTAATCCAGAGTATCTAGCCAAGGAAGAGTTGGCGAGGAAGGGCTACAGTGAAGAAGTTCTTAGCCAGATAGATGGTTTCTACGAGACAGATGATGAGGAAGTATTAGAAGCAAGAAAGCTCTATGAAGAGCTGGTTACTGAATATAAGAAGGAAACAGATTTAGAGCATGAGAAGGTTGTGGCTGTGGGCGGTCTTCACATCATAGGTACCGAACGCCATGAGTCCAGGCGTATAGACAACCAGCTCAGGGGTCGTTCAGGTAGGCAGGGAGACCCTGGAAGCTCTAGGTTTTATATTTCCCTTGAAGATGATTTGATGAGACTATTTGGTGGTGAAAGGCTTAAAACCATCATTGAAACAGTCAATATGCCAGAAGATGAACCCTTGGAGCATCCTCTCCTAACTAGGACAATAGAGAATGCCCAGAAGAGGGTTGAAGGCAATAACTTTGCTATTAGAAAGCATGTCTTAAAATATGACGATGTGATGAATAAGCAAAGGGAAGTTATATATGCTGAGAGAAAGAGGGTTCTAGAAGGCGAAGACTTAAGGGAGCATATCATCAATATGGCTAGGAGCCTTATTGAGGAAAATATCGAGATGAACTTCAGGCAATCCAATAATCCAGAAGATTGGGATATGGATGCCATCAGAACCTATACTAGGAGGCTCTTCGGTTTTGGAGAAGACTTCTTAAATGAAGATGCCTCAAGCTTCACCAGGGAATCACTCCTTGATTATATAATGAATAAGGCAGAAGAAAAATACTCTATTAAGGAAAATGAATTTGGGCATGATAGATTTAGGGAAGTAGAAAGGGTTATACTACTAAAGGTAGTGGACTCCAAATGGATGGACCATATAGATGCTATGGACCAGTTAAGGCAAGGTATTGGGCTAAGGGCCTATGGCCAGGTAGACCCAGTGAGGGCCTATCAGAATGAAGGCTTTGAAATGTTTGAGGAGATGAACCATGCAATTTCAGAGGATACGGTGACCTTCCTCTTCCATGTGGAAAACCCTGACAAGGTTGAAAGAAGAAGGGTGGCCACTCCTATCGTAACCAATGTGGATGGAGATGCACCTGCTAGGCAACCCTATGTAAAGAAGCAAAAGAAGGTAGGAAGAAATGACCCCTGCCCATGTGGTAGTGGGAAGAAATATAAGAAATGCTGCGGAGCAAATCAATAGGATTGGAGTGAGATCATGCAGGATATACACTTGGACAAGGAAAAGCTAAAGCAAATAAAAGAAATGGTTATCGAATTGGGTGTTTCACTTTGACCTCTCCAGCATAAAGGATCAGATCAGGGACAAGGAAGAACTAACATATAAGGCTGATTTTTGGAATGATACGGATACAGCTCAAAAGATAATGCAGGATATTAAGAGATTAAACAATGAGGTCAAACGATATGAAGACCTAGTCTCAGAAATAGAAGAAGTAGAAATCATGCTCCAATTGATGGAGGAAGTAGAATCCTACGAAGATTACAAGGAAATTTCCTCCGCCTTAGAAGAATTGGAGAAGAAGGCGGATAAGTACAAGTTATCTACCCTTTTAAATGGTGAATATGATAGTAACAATGCCATCCTATCCCTTCATTCAGGGGCAGGTGGCTTGGAGGCCCAGGACTGGGCGGAGATGCTCTTTAGGATGTATAGGAGATGGGCAGAATCAAAGGGCTATGAAGTAATAGTCCTAGACTTGCAGGCTGATACTGAAGGTGGGATTAAGTCTGTAACCCTATCCGTCAAGGGTTACAATGCTTATGGATACTTAAAGTGTGAAAAGGGAGTTCATAGGCTGGTGAGGATTTCCCCCTTTGATTCTTCAGGCAAGAGGCATACATCCTTTGCCAGTGTAGATGTATTCCCAGAACTGGACGATGATATAGATATAGAGATCAACGAAAAGGATCTGAAGATTGATACTTATCGCTCTTCTGGAGCAGGAGGCCAGCATGTTAACACAACTGATTCTGCCATTAGGATTACCCACATCCCGACTGGGATAGTGGTCCAGTGTCAATCAGAAAGGTCCCAGCATAGCAATAGGGAAACCGCCATGAAGATGCTTAAGGCTAAGCTGATTCAGCTAAAGGAAGAGGAGAAGAAGGAGAAGATAGAGGACCTTCAAGGCAATTATTCACAAATAGCCTGGGGCTCTCAAATTAGATCCTATGTTTTCCATCCATATAGTATGGTCAAGGACCATAGAACCAATGTTGAAGTTGGAGATACCCAAAGGGTAATGGATGGAGATATCGATATCTTTATAGATGAGTATTTAAAACAGGCAGCTCTTAAGTAGCGGGCATGTTCTTGTAGGCCATTCAGCATTTAAGCAAGATCTTGAGCTTGTCCAAGAAAAGATCTTCTCTATGCGTGGAATGGCTTTTTAATTTTTCCAGAGATATTTCAAGAAAATTGGGAAATTATGGAAGATTTGGAATATAATATAGGTGAAAGAAGGAGAAAGAATATGGATCTAATAGGCAGACTAGCTGAAGAGTTTAAGATCAAGGAAAAGTATTTGAATAACCTTGTAGAACTACTAGATGAAGGAAATACCATTCCCTTTATAGCTAGATATCGTAAAGAGCTGACTGGGGAAATGGAGGACAAGACCATCAGGGACATCTCCAATAGGCTTAACTACCTGAGGAACCTTGAAGGCAGAAAGGAAGAGGTCATCAGGCTGATAGATGAGCAGGGTAAGCTGACTGAGGAATTAAAGGCAGATATAATAAGCTCTCAAACCCTCCAGAGGGTTGAGGACCTTTACAGGCCCTATAAGCAAAAACGTAGGACCAGGGCAACCATCGCCAAGGAAAAGGGACTTGAAAAGCTAGCCCAGATATTGCAGGACGAGGACTTGGACCATGATAATCTAATGAGTAGGGCAGAAGGATTCATAGATGAGGAAAAGGGTGTCAATACTGGTGAAGAAGCCTTGGCTGGTGCCATGGATATCATAGCAGAGATAATCTCCGACGATGCAGAGCATAGGCGGGTAATAAGGGATAGGCTTTACAAGGATGGTTTAATAGTGGTTGAGGGTGTAGACAAGGAAGAGTCAAGCGTCTACGATATGTACTATGAATATAGGGAGCCCATCAAATCCATAGCCAACCATAGGGTATTAGCCATAAACAGGGGCGAAAAGGAGAAAAAGCTAAGGGTAAATCTCTTTATTGAGGAAGAGGCTACCATAGACTATATAAAGGCTAAGGAACTTAAGCATCCAAATTCTGCAACCAGGGAATATATGGAAAAAGCCATAGAGGATGGCTATAAGAGACTCCTCTTCCCAGCTGTAGAAAGGGAGATTAGGAGCAATTTAACAGAGAGGGCAGGGGAAGAGGCCATCAAAATCTTCTCCCTAAACTTAGAGGCACTATTAATGCAGCCACCTATTAGGGGTAAGACGGTCATGGCCATGGATCCAGGCTTTAGAACTGGGTGTAAAGTTGCCCTAGTAGATGAGACTGGGAAATACCTTGATAACTCCATAATCTACCCAACAGGATCTGAGAAGCAAGTAGATATGGCAAAGAAGGAAATCAAGAGGCTGGTAAAAAATTACCAGGTTGACATTATTGCCATAGGAAATGGAACAGCTTCTAGGGAAACGGAATTAGTTGTAGCGGAGACCATAAAGGAGATGGATAATCCCATATCCTATACCATAGTAAATGAGGCAGGCGCATCTATTTACTCAGCTTCAGATTTGGGTATAGAAGAGTTTCCTGATTTGGATGTCACTGTTAGAGGGGCCATATCCATAGCTAGAAGGCTCCAGGACCCCTTGGCAGAGTTGGTCAAGATAGAACCCAAGCATATTGGTGTAGGCCAATACCAGCATGACCTCAACCAAGGTAGGCTTAGTGAGGCCCTGACTGGGGTTGTTGAAGATAGCGTTAATAGGGTAGGGGTAGATTTAAATACTGCTAGTCCCTCACTTCTAAAATATGTGTCTGGGATATCAGCCAAGGTGGCCAAAAATATAGTAGCCACTAGGGAAGAGAGGGGCAAGTTCAAGAACAGAAAGGAGCTATTGGAAATAAAGGGCCTAGGACCAAAAACTTTTGAACAATGTGCGGGCTTTTTGAGAATCCCTAATGGGGAGAACCCCTTGGATAATACAGCTGTGCACCCAGAGTCCTATGATATTGCTTCAAAGTTACTTAAAGAGGACTACAAGACTACAGATGTGGATGAGTTGGCTAGGAAGCTAGGGGTAGGAAAACCCACCCTAGTAGATATCATCAAGGAACTGGAAAGGCCAGGGAGGGACCCTAGGGATGAAATGCCCAAGCCCATACTCAGACAGGATGTCCTAGGTATGGATGATTTAGCCCCAGATATGATTTTAACTGGTACGGTTAGAAATGTGGTAGACTTTGGAGTCTTTGTGGATATAGGAGTTAAGGAGGATGGCTTGGTCCATATATCCCAAATATCAAAAAAGTTTATCAAGCATCCTAGCGATGTTTTCAAGGTTGGTGACATTATTGATGTCAAGATTATTGATATAGACAAGAAAAGAGGAAGAATATCCCTATCTACGAAGGACCTTTAGTGGAGGTGTTACCTTGTGAGATTTGAGTCCAAGGATTCCATTGATAATCTTAGGGCAACGGAATACCTAAGTATAATTATTAACTTGTCAGAAAGAATTTTTCATGATCTCAAAAATAGCTTGGCAACTATCCTGGGTGTATTACAATTGGTACCCACGGATGAGCTGCCCAGCGAGTGCAAGTATTATATGGAGCAGATTCAGGTTGCTGGTTTAGAATGCAAGGAGCAGTTAGATAGGTTTCATAGCTTTATAGAGGGCTATGATGAGGATGTGGATAGATGTGAAGTTTTTAGCGATATTGTGTTTGCAGCCCTAAATATGATTAAATACAGGCTAATAAGAAATGGAGAAAGAAATGTAATCTTAAATGTGAACATTCATTCCCTAGCCTGTGTCTATTGTAATGAATATAAGATGAGACAGGCTATTTTAAACATCCTGATCAATGCCCTAGATGCCATGGAAGAAAGTGGCGGAGTCCTAGAGGTAGGAGTATATGAACAAGATAATAGAATCGTCTTGGATATTATTGATATGGGGATTGGAATATCAGATGAGGATATGGAGAAAATTTTTCAACCTAACTATACCACCAAGGGGAGCAAGGGGACAGGACTAGGTTTAAAGGTTTCCAAATCCATATTTGAGGAATATGGTGGGAAAATAGAAGTCAAAAGCAGGCTGGGAGAGGGTACCAAATTCACAATAACATTCCCAATTTCAACCAGTCCAAATGAACCATCTGGCTCATCCATATAAATAGGAAGTTCAATCAAAAATATTGTAACCAAATTGTAATAAATGCTTGTAATATTATTACAATAATGTTACAATGATTGTATCATAGAATAAAAGCATCACCTACTATACTTTATGGAGTGATCATTTATGAAAGAATGGATGAGCAGGTTGAAGGAATGGCCAAATCTTTTAAGCTGGAAGAAGAAGGTGCTCCTGATATCTGGTATCATCATAGTTGGTGCAGTCTTGAGTGCTTATGTATACGAGAGTAGCTTCTCGTACGAATTAGTTTTAAACGGTAAGTCGATGGGAATAGTTAAGGAAGAAGAGATGGCACAAAATGCTCTTTTGACAGCTAAAAACAGGGTGGCAGGTGATCACGGACTAGAAGCCTACTATAGTGAAGATGTCCAGATCAACAAGGTGAGGGCGAAGAAAGACCAGCTGGTTACTGAAGAAGACCTGGTAACCAATATTCACGATAGTATAGAAATCTATAAACCTGCTTCAGTCATTGTAGTAGATGGTGAAGAGAAGCTGATTCTAGAATCAAAAGAGCAGGCAGAAAATATTCTGGAATACATAAAGCAACCATTTATTGAAGGGGTTAAAGGTATCAAGAATACCGAAGTAGTCCAAGCAGACTTCAACCAGGAAGTGGAAGTAGTAGAAAAGGATGTACTTATAGGACATATACTTCCTGAAGAAGAAGCCATAAAAGAAGTAACTAAGACTAAAGCAAAGGTTTATGAGATTGCAGCAGGCGATACAGCGTGGACCATAGCCAAGGCTACAGCTACAAGTCTTGAGGATTTAGAAGCTGCGAACCCTGGTAAGGATTTGGAAAAGCTCATGCCAGGAGAAACCATAAACCTAACGATTCAAGAATCCTACATCGATGTAATCATTGAAGCTAAAGAAACTAAGACACAGTCAATAGCATATGAAACTAAAGAGAAAAAAGACTCTTCCCTTTACATTGGTGAAACAAAGGTAGAGCAGGAAGGTAAAAAAGGCGAAAAGCAAATCATAAAATCTGTTACATATGTAAATGGCCTCAAGGAAAGCGAAGAAGTTTTAGAAGAAAATATTATAGAGGAACCAGTAGAGAAGATTGTAAGAGTAGGTACCAAGCGTAGACCAACACCTGTTAGTACAGCTAGCAGGGGTGGTAGTTCACGAGGACCAGCTCCCACCTATAATGGAGAATTAGGCTCCGCTATAGTTAAAACTGCAAGACACTATATTGGAATTCGCTATCGTTATGGAGGTTCAACACCATCTGGATTTGACTGCTCAGGCCTTACGCAATATGTCTACAGACAATACGGCATTAGTCTTCCAAGAAGTAGTGCTGGCCAAGCAAGGCTGGGTGGATATGTTTCCAGAAGCGAACTAAAACCAGGAGACCTGGTAATCTTCCCTGGCCACGTAGGAATCTACGCTGGTGGAGATACCTTTATCCACGCACCTAGAACAGGTAAGCGGGTAGAAGTTAGCTCCTTAAGTGGATATTGGGGAGCAAGATTCCAAGGCGGAAGAAGAGTATACTAAGAATAAAACTGTAATCTACGGATTACAGTTTTTTTATGCTTCGACCAAGGATATATAACTTGACAGATTCTAAACATAGGTCTATAATAAGGGTGAATATATCTTCAGGGGGAGGTGCAATTCCTCACCGGCGGTAAAGCCCGCGAGCCTTTTAGGTTGACTTGGTGAAATTCCAAGGCCGACAGTATAGTCTGGATGGAAGAAGATGTATAGACATATGCTTGTCTATATTTTTGAGTAAAACCCCGAAGATGCCTTCGGGGTTTATTTTATCCCTGAAGCCAAAAATAGGAGGGATTAAAATGTACACATTAGACAGAGCAAGTTTTAACACTAGAATCATGGTAAAGGTTTCAATTTTAGCGGTTATTTCAATGGTGTTGATGTTCTTTGATATATCAACCTGGTTTGCTCCACCATTCCTGAAAATAGACCTTTCAGACCTACCAGCCCTACTAGGTGCATTTGCCATGGGGCCCATGGCAGGGGTATTGGTTCAACTGATAAAGAACCTCTTGAACCTAATAATTGAGGGTTCAATGACAGGGGGAATTGGTGAATTATCCAACTTTATAGTAGGTAGCACCCTGGTTTATGCAGCAGGATTTATTTACTATAGGAAGAAGACCTTTAAGAGGGCTGTCCTGGGTTTAATAGTTGGAATTTTAGCCATGACAACCCTAGCATCCTTGAGTAATTATTTTATAGTCTTTCCCCTATATTCCAAGCTCATGCCCTTAGATAAAATAATAGAAATGACTGCAGCAATTAATAAGTGGGTTGTAGACTATAAGACCATGATACTCTATGCAGTAGTACCCTTTAACCTATTAAAGGGTACCATAGTGTCCTTGGTTACAATCCTGATATACAAAAAAGTATCACCAATCCTTAAGAAGTAAGATAAGTGCGATAGGATCTCCTATCGCACTTTTTATCGTAGACCTTATGCTGGTTATACCTTATCTTAACCTTGTCCAAGAACAGATTTATCTTTCACAACAAGTACCTTATCATATCTATCCTTGGTTTCCTCGAATAAAACATGACTTACATTAACAATGGTTATATCTTCTAATTCCAGCAGGGTTTCTTCTATTTCTCTAGCAACTTGTGCATCCAGACTTGCAAAAGCCTCATCTAGAAAAATGATGTCCGATTTAGCTAGAAGTCCCCTGGCAATAGCTACCCTAGATCTTTCACCACCGGAGATATTCTTCCCATTGTCATATATCATAGTATCCAAGCCCTCGGGTAGGCTCTTGACAAATTGGCTCAATCCAGCCCTTTCAATTGCAAGTTCAATTTCATCTTCCCCATATTCCTTATAAAGGCAGATATTATTTCTTAAGCTATCTTCAAATAAGAAAACCTCCTGTTCAATATTGGCTAGAATATTGAAATAATCCCGTTTCTTGATATCCTTTAGGTTCTTCCCATCTATTAGGATTTGTCCCTTAGTAGGGTTAAAATACTTTCTAAGTAATTTTAAGAGGGTGGATTTCCCACCACCACTAGGACCTATGATTAAGTACTTTTCACTCCTCTTTAGACTAAGGTTGATATTTGATAGAACCACCTTATCACCATAGGCAAAGGAGACATCTTTAAATTCGATACACTCATTAAAAGCATCCATCCCAATAGTTTCTAGATAATTTTCTTGGTTCTGTAAACTGGCATCCATCTTTTCAAATATACCTTTTACTGAAAAGATCTTAGGGAACCACTCACCCAATTCCCTCAGAGGATAGATAACCCTACTCATATTGTTTATTATTAAGATTACAGCACCTGCTGTTATAGTGCCCCTTAAAGCCATCAGACAGGTTATTATCATAATTACTATAAATGAACCATTCATTAAGAAGGACTGGAGGGATAGGATATAGGTATGGATCCTATCGATTATAAATCTCTTCTCTTGGATATCCTTACTCTTGTTGCTGAAATCCTCCCTAACCTTATCATCTAGGTTATTGGCCTTTACTATTTGAAAGGCGCTAAGGACTTCCTTTATGTAGGAGGTATATCCTTGGAACAAATCAGAACGCTGCTTCTCATGCCTTTGCAAGGGTTTAGCCACAGCAATTGCAAGCAAACCTGAAACAATAGATATACTAGCCCCTAGGAATAGGACCATGGGACTCACTGAAGCAATAACAATAAAGGCCACTATGAAGGCTATGAAACTATTTCCCACAGAATAAATTCCTTCAAAATAATTCTTTTCTATGCTATTCATATCATTGGTTATGGCTGATAGATAGATGGCATTGTTCTCAGCCTGAAATTCGTTTATGTTTTTATCAAAGAGCCCTTCCACATAATCCATTTTTATATTAACTAAAGATTTATATAGGTATAGGCCCCTGGTATAGGATGTCAGTATACCAAATATCAGGGTCATACTAATGGCTATTGATATCTTAAAAGCCTCTGCCTTTAACATGTCTAATTGGCCTGCTAGGGCAGCATCTACTATTGTCATCATCTTAATGGTGATATAACCCTCTAGGCTTACTACTATTGTTAGGACAGCTAAGGCTAACAATAGGTAGGGCCATGATCTACTTATGGATTTTTTCATATGGCTACCTCCATAAAGTACTTGTCTGCTTCATATACATCAATTCTCTTATCCTTGATTTCAAGCACATAATCATACCTTTCACTTATTCCCCTATAGTACCTATGGGAAATAGCGATAACTGTTGTGTCTAATGACAGGATGGTATCCTCAACCAACCTTCCCAGCTCCTCATCCAGACTAGAGGTTCCCTCATCTACAAATAGAATTTCCGAATCCTTGACAATGGCTCTAGCAATTGAAATCCTCTGCCTTTCACCACCAGAAAGGTTTTTACCATTTTCCAGTAACATTTCATTAATGCCATTTTCTTTCTTCTCCAACAGACTATCCAATCCAGCCTTCAAAGCAGCCCCAAGGACCTTTTCATCATCATATTCCTTATAGAGGGCTATGTTGTTGTAGATGGTATCCTCAAAGAGGAAGACATCCTGATAAATAAAGGATACCTTTTGATTAAAAGTATATTCATCAATTTCCTTATAGTCTACATCATCTACCAGGATCCTACCCTTGTAATCATCATAGGTCATGGATAAGAGCTTGATTAATGTAGTTTTACCTGCTCCACTAGCGCCTTTAATAAGGTACTTTTTACCCTTTTCAATTTTAAAGGATACATCCTTTAAAATCTCCTTATCTCCATAAGCAAAGGATAGGTTTTCTACTTCTATTTCTCTCTCAAAGCTAAATTCCTTATCTCCCTTGGAAATACTCTTATTATCCTCAAGGCCTTTGGTGATTTTATTAAATATATTTACCGATGATTTCAACTGATTGTAGAGAGGGAGAATTGAAGTTATATTCCATATGCAGCCATTGGATAATTGGACTATCAATGTAGCCCTGGTCAAGGAGACGTCTCCACTCATGAGAACAGCTACATATACCAGGGAGCCAGTTAGAAAGCCGAAACCTAGGAATTCCATAATCCTTCTTTGGGTATCTGAATAGATATTATAGGATAACTTTCTTCTTTCTAAGCCAGTTATGGAGCCTAAGGCCTTCCTAAGAAATCTATTTTCAACATTATTCAACTTCAGGATTTCCAGTCCATTGAAGGTATTAGACATGTCCACAGCAAAGGCCTCATTCTTGTCTGAAACCTCTTCCTGTAGCCTAACTGTCTTTTCTTCAAAAATGCGACTTATGTAAAATAGTAGGATGGATACAAGAAGGGAAATGATGGCAAACCTAATATCCAGAAATGCAATTATGGTAAGGGATACTAGGTATACACCCCCTCGAAAGATAAGATTTATCAATTGTAAGAAAAAGTTATTCTCAAAAATATTTATATCGTTAATTAGATTGGAAATATATGAGTCCTTAGACTTATTATTAAACTCCTTATAATCAAGGTTTAATATCCTTTCAAAGGCTAAGAGCCTGATGTCCAGGAGGGTATCCCTCATATAGGAAATTCTCAAAAACCTAGATATGATATAAAGAATAGAACCTAAAGCAACTATGCCAACAGAAATCGTAGAAACCCTAATGAAATACTCCATTCTCCCTACCTGAACGCTACCTATAAGTAAGGATAAGGATAAGTCCATAAGCAACTTATCAAATACTGGTATAAAACAAGCAAATATGTATAAAACAAATCTTGATTTTCTTTTCAGTAAAAGTTCTTTCAACCTGATACCCCCTAATCTTGATGTTTAGACCTTTGGACTTACTATTTTAATACTAGTACTAAGACTAGGTAAAGTCAATGACAATATAGTTAAATCAAGGCTCCAGACTTGTAAATTAGATGTTTTACTTGTTTTTATTACTTTTGGTTAATATAATATAGCTGAGAATAATACAGGAGGGGTTTCGGTGGAGAAGATATCAGGCAAGAAATTGAAATTATCATTATTAATTCTAATTAGTATCATCATATTAACAGGTTGTTTACCAAGGGATGGCTCCTATACGGAGGAAGACCCGGCCACCTTTCTATCGGGAATATGGCATGGTTGGATAGCTCCTCTATCCCTACTTCTATCATTAGGAGATAGTACTAGGGGTATCTATGAACCCATAAACACAGGATTTGGCTATGACTTTGGTTTCTATATGGCAATAATTAGTGGATTTGGAGGCCTATCCTTATCAAGGAGAAAGAAAAAGTAGGGATAATCATAGGTTTAATAGGACAGGAAACTTATATCCTGTCCCAATTTTTTGATATAAATTCCCATTCTTGTGATATAATAGATTATTAGCAATGGTGAGAGGTTGATATTTTTGGAAATAAGGATAAATGGCTTAAAGGAAACAGAAGATTTTGGTATAAAACTGGGTAGGCTGTTAGAGCC